>Ga0256838_1000045_pt1 | contig 95954 bp, 101 predicted proteins | sample 4571419metaG_FD_185978 | JGI IMG/M metagenome (GOLD analysis project Ga0256838, IMG submission 185978) | Hydrothermal vent microbial communities from Guaymas Basin, Mexico - 4571-419 | ecosystem: Environmental > Aquatic > Marine > Hydrothermal vents | place: Mexico: Guaymas Basin | collected... | reverse complement strand
AGTATTCCCTGAGTTCTCCGCTCAATGGGGAATAAGGGATAGTATTTCCTACCCCCTTTAAGGGTGGTAGCGAAGGATATTTTGTGAGTAGTATGTATCATTTTTGATACTACTCACAAGATGTCCCGACCTTTACCCGCCTCAAAGGAGCAATTTCTTATAAACCCTTTAATGTTTCCTACCAAAGAAACATTTACCCAACCGGCGTTGTACACCTTAGCAAAAGTACTAGGGGCAATGAACTGCGTAATCTTTTCAGGCCTTCTTTTCCTATCTTTTGGCGAATAGTAGGGTTCAAAACTACTGTTGGTAGCTTCGAAAGTTCCATCGTGAACCAATATGCCCGAACCTTCGGTAAAAATTAACTTGGCATTTTCAATGATTAAAGAACCCCCTTCCACCAAAAGGGTGCCCACTATTAAAAATTCCCCATCTTGGAGCTTTTTGGTTTGACCTTTTTCCAATATGAGGTTTTCCAATTTTTCCTTATAGTGCTCCATCGAAGGGAATTTTAAAAATTAACTTCTAAAAGCGAATGGAAAAACTTTCGGTGGCCATTATTACAAAAAACGAAGAAGACCGCCTGCCCAAAACCCTTTCAGCCCTAAAGGATTTTGCCGACGAAATAATAGTGGTCGACAGCGGTTCCACCGATAGAACAGTGGAAATAGCAAAAAGCTTCGGTGCAAAGGTTTTTATAGAGGATTGGAAGGGCTACGCCGAGCAACGAAACAGCGCCTTGGAAAAAACGACCTACGATTGGGTTTTATTTTTGGATGCCGACGAGGTGGTATCAGAAGAATTAAAAACCTCCATCAGGAAAATTCTTAAATCTTCAACCGCCGATGGTTTTTACATAAGAAGAAAAACCTACTATTTAGGAAAGTTTTTAAACTTTGTTTGGAACAACGATTGGGTTCTCCGTTTGGTAAATAGAAAAGCAAATCCCCGATGGGTAGGAAATATTCACGAAACCCTAATTTTGGAAGGGAAAACCCAAAAAATCCAAAAGGGGGTTATATATCATTACACCTACCGAAGTTTGGAGGAACATTTTAGAAAATCCTTCCAATATGCCTTATTGTCGGCAATCGAATACCACCGAAGGGGTAAAAAGTTTTCCCTATTCAAGGCCATATTTAACCCCCTTTGGGCTTTTTTTAAAGTCTATTTCATTAAGTTGGGTTTTCTCGACGGCTGGAGGGGTTTGGTAATTGCCGTTAGCTACCTTTTTAACGGTTTTCTTAAATATGCCCTTCTTTGGGATTTGGAAAGGAACCCAAAAGGGATAGTCCAAAATTCAAAACTAAACAAGGAACAAAAAAGGAAAACTCCCTAAGAAGGGTTTGAAAAAATTTATTCGATTTCCTCCACAAGGATTTTATTAGCCTGACCCCTACCGATGGCTATTTTTCTTCCCATACTTTCCACCAACACGGGGCCCCATTTGTTTCTTATAACCTTTAGAGTTTGTCCGGGATAAATCCCCAACCCCTCCAAACGGCTCTTTATACCCCGCCCCCCCTCTATTTGAACCACTTTTATAGTTTTCCCTTCGGGCATTTCGCTTAAGAGTTTTACTTCGGTGGTTTGTTTTTTTAGCTCCATCTCTGGTTTTTTAAATATAACACTTATGATATTGAATTTCAGATAAATTCTTACCTTGAAGGATTACAATCTCAAACATAAATTTTCTAATAAAAACCTCCTAAAGGAGAGAAAAATATGAAGCTACTAACGTGGACCCCGATAATTTTTTCCCGAAAAGGCTTCCCGAGGGACGAAGAAAATAGACCTTTTCTACCCAAAAATGTATTTGAGGAGGCCTTTACCTCGGCGGTAATTTTCTACTACATAAAGAAGGACAAACAGATAGAAAACAAAGTTAGAAAATACCTAACAACCAAAGGCTTGAAGCTGGAAGAAATAGCCAAAGATGTAAAAAACATAGTTTTGCAAAAATACCCCATATTGGAAAATCTGGAAATCCCCGAAAGGGTCTATCTACCCGAAGACAAAATCCGAACCGAGTATGTGGAAGTATTCGACCTAAAGGAGAAGGTTGACGTTAAAGGTTTCCGCACCGAGGTTTTTAAAGGAACTGTTGAAGTTGAAATATCTTCCCCCCACATAGAGAAACTTAAGGCCGCCTGCCATTCCTACGCCGAGGCCTTGGCCCGAATGGAAAAAGATTTATTGGAAGACCACCCTCTGGCGGAGCTATTTTATGAACAGCTCCTTAACGAGTTAAAACATTGGGAAATCCCCCTAAGGTTGGGAATGTGGACCGAAGTCCACTTTAAGGGCGACCTTCTATTTTTCTGGAAGATAAAGGATGTTCGCCAATTCCTAATGAAGGAGTTGGGAATAGATATCCGACCCCGTTATGTTCTCTACCTGCCCAAAGAAAGGGCAACCACCGGCTGGTGTGAACTAAAAACCAAAGAGGAGGTATAAAAATGCTCAAAAAAACCGCCTTGGCTATGGCCGCAATTTTCGGCTTTGTGGCCGCCCCCCTATCTGCTCAAGAGGCCACCCAAACCAACGCTGCAAGCATTCAGAGCGAGCAGCAAAACATTTATAACAAATCGGCCCAACAGCTAATAAAAGGGGCTACCAAAGAAGCCCTTAAAAACCTAAGGCAAGAAGAGCTGGCAAAAATAATAAAAGAGGCTGCCGAGGTCGTTCAATTAACCCGCCAAGCTCTATTGTTGCTGGCCCAAAATCAGGTAGAGAAGGCTTTGAGCGTTCTCCAAAAGGCCCAAACTTTAATGGCCAAACTCCTCAAGGAGTATCAGGTCGAAAGGGTTCCCGTCGATGTGGCAATTATAGAATTCAACGGGGTTACCGACCTCAAAGTGGCCCAAAAATTGAACAGACAGGTTAAGGAATTGGTATCCAAAAACGACTTTGTTGACGCAAGATTTATACTAGCCCTACTTAGGGACGAAATAGATATTACCACCACCTACATGCCCTTGGCAGCCTACGCCGAAGCTATCAAGTTCGCCAAACAGCTATTGCAGGCTAACAAAGTTCAGGCTGCCATATTAGTTTTACAAAGTGCTTTAAATACCCTCGAAGTGGAAACTGTAATCGTTCCCAAACCCATATTGGAAGCCCAAATGTTGGTTTCTTACGCCAAACAGCTCTTTAGAGTTAAACCCGATATTGCTACCAAACTGTTGGAAAGGGCTAAATACGATATAGAGCTGGCAAAAGCCTTAGGTTATGTATCCTCCGAAAAAGATATCGAGCCTTTAATAGAGGAAATCAACGCCCTCGAAGAGGCTATCAAAAACTCTTCGGCAACCACCGAAGAGCAATTCAACCAACTTGAGCAAAATATTCAAAAGTTCAAAGAAAACAACATCAAAGTTCAAACCCAATAATTTCCTTTCTTTTTCTTTTCTCTCAAAGCCATTTAAGAAGGAACCTAACTCCCACAACGAAGAAGACAAATCCCAAAACTTTCTTTATTTGCTTAGTGCTCAAAAAGTTGTGGGCCACATAAGCCCCTAAATAACCTGCAAAAAAGGCGGGCAGAGCCGCCGACAAAATCAATAGCCAGTCAACTGCCCCCATCTTCCAGTAGGCAAGGAAACCGCCCAGGGAGGAAAAGAAAACCATCAAAGGTATGGAAGATATAATTAGGGTCGGCGGGTAGCCCAACAGCATCAATAGGGGGGAGGCTATACTTCCACCGCCCACGCCCAGCATTCCCGAAATAAACCCCACTACGGAACCTATTAAGATAGGAACCCATAAAGGTCTTTCCTTATATTCACCCTCCTTTTTGGGAATATACATAGCTATTGAGGCATAAATAAGGAATAACGACAGCAATAAGCCTATCCACTTTTGGGGAACATAATGGGAAACTACCGCCCCGATGGGGGAAAAAAGAAAAGCTCCCCCCGTAAGGGATAGGGCGAATTTCCAATCCAAACGGCGGTTTTTTAAGTTGTTAAACAATAACCCTCCGCTGGATATAACATTGGTAAAAAGTCCCGTTGACCTGGCCAGCGGGAACGGAACCCCTATAAGGTTAAGGATGGGAACTAAGATTATTGCCGAACCTAATCCTCCCAGGGCAAATATAAAGGAGGTTATAGCCGAAACGGTAGCCACTACAAGGTATTCCATTCTTTTAAAATGGTAAGTAATTGCTTACTCTCAAGGGGGTTTTTCTATGTTGGACGAATTTATTAAAAATTTCGACTACGAAACCCGCCGCGACATGAAAATAAAGGCTTCCCAACTGGTCGAGCTATTAAAAGAAGGCAAAGCTCTTGTGGTAGATGTCCGCTTTCCCGAAGAATATGCTGTTTGGAACGTTCAACCCTCGGTAAACATACCTTTAAACCAACTGCCGCAAAAATTAGAAGAGCTAAAGAAATCGGACAAATTGATAGTTACCGCCTGCCCCCACAATGAGCGTTCGGCTATAGCTATGGTTTATTTACGCTCGAAAGGTATTTATGCCAAATATCTAGCGGACGGTCTCCTAACTTTGGTCGAAATTTTAAGGGGAGACCAAGCGAGGGATTTTTATAGGAAAATCTGCGGGCTAAAACCCCGTCTCATAGATACGGGGATACAGCTTTGCAAAGCAAAGCACATTCCGCCGCTACGCGGCTTCATACAGCCCGCCTGCGTAAGCAGCTCTAAGGCATTGACAACTGTAGATGGTTGACCATATTCTAAAAAATTAGATGATTACAACTGATGCTGAAAAATTGGTTAAGGTTAAATCCACACGGCACGCAAGGCATCAAATCGCTTACCATTTTGTGTGGATACGATTTACTTCGTAAATGAAATCGCCTTCAGCGATGAAATTAGCCCCTTTGGGGCTTATCTCATTCCGCCGCTACGCGGCTTCATACCCAAATACCGAAAGCCTGTTTTGAAAGGGGAGGTTAAAGAATTCCTGAAAGAGCTATTTGAAGAAATCGCTCAAGAATACGGTTTTGAAATCCTTGCTATGGAAATAATGCCTGACCACATACATCTATTCATTTCCGCCCCGCCCAAATATAGCCCTTCAACGATAGCCAAAATCCTCAAAGGAGTTAGTGCCAAAAAACTTTTTCAAAAATTTCCAGAGCTTCGTAAAGAGTATTGGAAAAACCACCTATGGGCACCTTCTTACTATGTAGACACTGCTGGACAGGTTTCGGCGGAAGCTATTAGGAGGTATAAGCCCTTACGGGCTAATTTCGCCCTTTAAGCGTTAACACATGCTTTAAAGCATGTGTGTTATTGTCGGGCTTCATATGAAGAATGCCAAAATCTTTAAGATGTCTCACTATAGCCCTAACCGACATTCCCGATGAATACAAAATCGCCTTAGGCTATCTAACCTATCACTCTGGAAAACTCTTCAATCAAGCTCTCTACCTTGTTAAAACCAAACAGGCAAAAATTAACACCTATGACCTTTACAACAAGCTAAAAGATAGTTCTCTACATTTGAAAAACCTTCAATCCCGCTCCGCTCAAATCGTTTTGGATGAACTTGTTAGAGCTTTTAAAAATGCTTTTAACGGAAATGCCAAATTTCCAAAGTTTAGACCCAAAACCAAACCCCACAGAACCCTCACCTACGACAAAACGGGTTTTAAAATCGTAGGAACCAAAGTTAGACTTTCCCTTTCCAAAAATCTAAGAAAATGGCTAAAAGAGAAACACGGAATAGAGCTTAAATACCTTTGGCTGGATACGGGTTTAGAACTTGACGAAAAGCTAATTAAAAATGTTCAAATCGTTCCTAAGGCTAAAGCCAAAGAGTTTGAACTGCACATAATCTACGAAAAGCCTCAAAACGGAGCTAAACCTATCAAAGGCGAAAGGGTAATGGTATTAGACCCAAACTCTTCAAACTTCTTTGCAATTGTAATAGAGGGCGTAAAGAGACCTTTTCTGATTGACGGAAAAGGACTTAAGAGCCTTTTGAGGAAATACCTAAAGAGAATAGCGGAATTACAGAAAAGGCTTGAGGGAGCTAAAAAGAAAGGCTTTGAAGCTCACCTTTTGGAAGAAAGACTTTCAAAAACTTGGCTTAGAGTTAAAAGGCTTTTAAGACACTTTGCCCACACGGTAAGCAACCTGATTTTGGAATTGGCTCTTAAATACGGCGTTAAGAAAATCTACATAGGCGATGCTATAAGGAACAAAAACAAAGAGAGCAAACTAAACAGCGTAGCAGACCAAATTTGGAGCTTGCTACCGCACGGGAAGGTAAAGGAGTATTTGGAATACAAAGCTAAGGAGTATGGAATAGAAGTTGAATACATTTCCGAAGCCTACACTTCGGGGGTGGACAGCTCCGTAGATGGAGCTGTTAGCAAAGAAACCTACACCCCCGAAGCACGAATTAAAAGAGGACTTTTTAAAACCAAGTTTTTAGGACTTTTAAATGCCGATGTGAATGCTTGCAGGAATTTCCTCAAAAAACTCGGGAAATTTGACCTAATAAGCGGGATATTGAAACCTTTGAGGTTAAGGGTATTTTTCAAGCTAAAAAAAAGTAGCTCCACTATACCCCTATACAGGGGTATAGGCAGGAGTAGGAAGCGCCAACCTTTGCCCGTTAAGGGCAAAGTGCTGGTGTGGGCGGAGTGAACCCGCCCGACAATAACATCCGCGCTTTCGCGCGGGGTTAACGCTAAGGTGGTAAGGCACCCCATAGAGGGTGTAAACCCACCCGAAGCTCCGCATCTTTGATGCGGGGTAGTTCACTTAAAAACCCACCCTTAGGTTAAAAAGTTGTAGACCTTCTATAGGTTTTTAATCTTTTTTAACCCTTTGTTGGAACGGTTTTCAATCCCTTCCTACAGAAGGATTTTTTAGCTGCATTAAAGTTTTGATATAAAAGATAGTAAAAACTTATACTTTCCGTAAAGTAAGGAGGTAAGGAATGCTTATAAAGAAAACTTCCAAAAATCAAATAACCTTACCAAAGGATATTTTGAAGCAAATAGTGGATACCGACTACTTTGAAGTAAGGGTAGAAAACGGGAATATAGTTTTGATTCCTGTCCAAGTAATACCTGCAAAGATTTCGTTAAAAAGTATCAGAGAAAAAATAAAGCGGAAAGGTTTGAACGAAAGGGACATAGATGAGGCTATAGAATGGGCAAGAGAAAAAGCATAAAGGTTGTTTTAGATACCAATATCCTGATATCAACACTTTTATTTGGAGGAAGATTGGAATTTATACGTCGGGCATGGAAAAAGGGAAGAATAAAACTTATCTTTTGCAAGGAAACCTTAGAGGAGCTTATAAAAGTTTTACATTATCCCAAATTCGGTTTAACCGATGAGGAAATAACTTATCTGGTGGAAATAGAAGTTATGCCTTATGCAATTGTAATAGAAAAACATGTGGATTTAGAACCCTCAATTATTAGCGATAAGGACGACATAAAATTTTTGGAGTGTGCTTTAAGTGGAAACGCCGACTATTTGGTTAGTGGTGATAAGGCTTTATTGAATTTGGGAGAATTCAGAGGATTAAAAATAATAGACGCTAATAATCTGGCGAAGTTGTTAAAAGGAGTGTAAGTTTTATAGACTTCTTTTTTTCCTCGCCCAGGGTTAATATTGGGGAGCAAAAACTTAAACTGTTAACACCATAAGATGTGAAACTAAACTTAATTACTATCTTGTTGATTAATATTATACATAATAAACTTGCTAAAAAAAATAGCAATTTATGGGTTTTTGGGATTTTCTTAAAGAAGCTGGGAAAGTAGTGGGAGGTGCTGCAGGTATAGCATGCCCCAAATGTGGTAGTTTGAACATTGAAAGGTGTAAAAAAGATAAAAAAGCAACGGAGGGAGAATGTTTCTGTTTGGATTGTCTCCATACTTGGAAATGCGTTGCTCGTGAGAGCGACCCATATTGTGATGGGGCCAAAAAAGATGATTGCTACATAACAACAGCCACCTTCAAAGCCCTAAAAACCCAAAACGACAAATGCGAAGAATTAGAACTATTCAGGTGGTATAGAGATAACATCCTCATAAAGGAACAAGATGGAAAACAACTTATAGAGGAATACTATAAAACAGCACCCCTTATAGTGGAAAAAATAAATTCCCAACCCGATGCGGAAGAAATCTATAAAAACCTTTGGGAGGAATACCTAAAACCCTGTTTGGAACACCTCAAAAAGGGTGATTATCAAAAAGTAAAAACCCTTTATGTTCGAATGGTTCAAAACCTTCAAAGGGAGTTTTTGAAGGGTTAAGTTTCTTAAATGGTTTTGAGCTTGCTTTTTCCTACTTTAATTTCTCTCAAATTGTTCCATTAGCACATCTTGCAGATACCTCCTGTTGGAAGAACAATCAAATCCATCCTATAGAAGGATTTTTTAGCTCCATTAAATTTTCTACCCTCGATGGCTTATATTCCTTTGGCCCGAAAATATAGACCCCAATTTTGGAGGGAGGTAGTAGGACAGGAAACGGCCGTCCGAACTTTAAAAAACGCCGTTAAATTGGGCAAAGTCGCCCATGCCTATATTTTCGCAGGCCCCCGTGGTGTGGGTAAAACCACCGTCGCGCGAATTTTGGCCAAAGCCCTAAACTGTCTAAACCCCCAAGGGGAAGAACCCTGCGGAGAGTGCGAAAATTGTAAAGCAATAGCCAAAGGAAATTTCCCCGACCTTATAGAAATCGACGCCGCCTCCAACCGCGGTATTGACGACATTCGACAGCTTAAGGAAACGGTAGGTTATTCCCCCATAAAAGGAAAATACAAGGTTTACATAATCGACGAAGCCCACATGTTAACCAAAGAGGCCTTCAACGCCCTTTTAAAAACTCTGGAAGAACCCCCCCAAAGGACGGTCTTTATTTTGTGCACCACCGAGTTGGACAAAATAATTCCCACTATACAATCGAGGTGTCAAAAAATAATCTTCCGAAAACTCCCCGAGGAAAAAATAGTTGAGCACCTCAAGGAGGTATGTAAAAAAGAGGGTATAACCTACGAAGAGGGGGCTTTAAAAGTAATCGCCCAAGCGGGGGAAGGCTGTGTTAGGGACTCCCTCTCCTTGCTCGACCAGGCGGCCATCTACTGCGAAAACCATATAACCGAAAGAGCCGTTAGGGAGTTTCTCGGTATAGTTTCCGCCCAAAGGTTGCACGAATTTGTTAAAAACCTTCTGGAGGGAAATTTAGAATATTGCCTGAAAGAACTTGCCCAACTGCAGGAGGAAGGTTATAACCTAACCCGCTTTTGGAGTGAAATACACAACCTTATTTTGAAAGCTTTAATAGCTAAAAAAACTTCCGAGGAAATTACCGACCCCACCGTCAGCCTTTTAATGGAACAACCTTTGGAAAAACTCCTCTATTTGGAACAAATATTTTCCCGTGCCTTGGGAGAGGCTAAATTTAAAGAACCTTTGCAGGTCTTCCAATTGGCTGTCCTTAAAAGTGATTTAATCCACCAAATAATTCCTTTGGGAGAACTATTGAAAAAACTATCCACCGAATGGTTAACCGTTAAAACTCCAGCCGAACAAAGTTTGGAAAAATTGACCGAACCTCCAAAAGTTAAAGAAAAATCCAACGCCCAAAGCTTGGAAGAAACAAAAACCAACCACCAAAAAGAGGAAAAAACGACCTTTGAAAGTCAATCAAAGGTAAAAACTCCTACAGAACAAAGAGAGGAAAAAGTAGAACTAACCCAAAAAGAAGAGCAAAAAACCCAAAACCAACCGAAGGAAGAAGTTAAACCTACAAGCGAAGGTAAACAAAGAATTCAAACATCAGAAAGTGCTAAAGTTAAAAAACCCGGAGAGCTTAAATTTACCAAACAGCAATTTGTTAACAAACTTCTAAAGGACGACATTATCGCCAAACCCTTGGTAAGTTTCATTTACAAAAATCTATCGGAAACCCCCGAAGGTTTTGTTTTAAAACTCAAAGAAAGGGAATATAAAACCTTCCAACACGAAATAGAAAAACTGAAAAAGTATTACGGTAAATACGTGAAGGTGGAAATTGTGCAGGAGGTGGACAAAACTGAAAAAAAGTATCAAAGGCTGAAAAATACCCGCTACCTGTTTTGAAGGTATTGGAAGCCTTTAAAGGGAAAGTGGTAGCCCACTATCCCGCCAAGGAAAGAAAAAACTAAACCTTTAAGAGATTATAAAAATTCGATTTCTTCCCCTTCTTTTGGACTCATAAAGGGCCCCGTCGGCACGGGAAACAGCCTGATTGAGAGGTTCGTTGGGCCAGACAGGGGTAACCCCAAAGCTGGCGGTAATTTTCCTATCCCCCAACTCGGGAATTTTTATTTTTGAAATTTCCTTTCTTAGCTGTTCTGCGATTGCCACCGCCTCGGCAAGGTCGGTATCGGGCAGAAGGATTATAAATTCTTCTCCGCCCCAACGGGCAAAAATATCGGTGCTTCGAAGGTTTTTTTTCACCACTTGGGCCACGCTTTTTAGAACTTTATCCCCCACATTGTGGCCGTATTTGTCATTTATTTCCTTAAAGTGGTCTAAATCAAACATTATTAACGACAGAGGAAAAAAGGATTTATTCCTAGAAAGGGCTTTGTAAAATTCCAAAAAAGTCCCGCGGTTAAATACGTGGGTAAGCGGGTCAAAGTGGGCTTTAAATTCTAAATGCCCTATAACTTCCTTGTAAACAATTCGAATTAATAGAAGTATTAGCAATAAAGCCAGTGTTACGTCGGTGTAATAAAGCCCCTCCAATAACTGAATATTCCTTTCGGCAATTTCCTGATAAAAGTCGGTTGTCTTATCGCTAACATGCCAACATTCCTCGGACCGGTTAACAAGTATCCCTATGTTGGAAGTTTTACTTTCTATTTCCTTTTTCAGTTTTTCCCAACAGGCTTTAACCTCGGTCGGTTGGAAATTTTTATCTCTATCCAAAAATGGGATTTTTAGATTGTCCACCGTTAGGGATAGGATTTCCAAGTTCTTGTCAACCTCTTGAGCAACTTGTAAGGACTTTTTAGTGTCTCCTGCTATATAAAGCTTAACTACCCTTTGAACGCCTCCCCTAACCTTACCGGCATAGTTAATGACCTGTCCATAGTAATAACTTTTGGTGATTATGTAGTAAGCTAACCCAGAACCTATTACGGTAAACAAATATAGAAACCCGATTAAGTAGAGTATTTTCCTCGAAGTCCTATTGCTGATTTCCAAAACCATTTTGTATTTTCCTCTTCATCAATTTTTGAAATGGGGTTGTTTCTTTAATTTTTTGTTTTACCTAAAAAAGTTAAATTTTTACTCCTTATGGGAAGTCAAAGGGGTGTCAAAAAATACTTTTTAACCAAAGGGGGATTTATTGAAATTTATTGAAATACAAAATTGGAAGCTTTAAAGAATAACAACTTAAACCAAAGCGGGAAGTTTGTTTGCTTTGACCTCTATTAGGAGATTTTTTATTAATTGTCTAAGGCCGTGGTTGGTGGAATGCCCACCCTTAAAGGAATAAATAATCATTTGCAGACGGCCGCCCAAAAGGGCCATATCGCCGATTAAATCCAAAAGTTTATGGTAGGTCGGCTCTTCTCGGTAGCGAAGATATTCCCCCGAAGGGTTTATAACGAGTGTATTCACATGGTAGCCGCCTTTACCCAAGTTCATTTTTCTTAAGTTAGGTATATCCTCCTCAAAGCAAAAGGTGCGGGCCCCTATCAGTTTGCTTTCCAGCCCGCCCTCGTATACGGCCAACTGCCTACCTAAGTATCTGAAAATACCTTCGTATATAAATACTTCTTTCTCGAAGGGCAAAGCTTCGGCAAAGTTTCCGTTGGGTTGATAGCGTTTATGCTCGGCCAATCTAAAAATTTTTTGGTAGTGTTCCAACTCCACAGTCCCCACCGATAGGAAGGCCTCTATAAACTCCTTTGCACCTCCGCCCAGTATTGGGATTTCATTTCCCTCAACTATTTCCACCACCGCACTGTCTATTTTCAGTAGGTAGAAGGCGGCCATTATATGTTCCACCGTGCGGACTATCTGATTTTCCCTCCCTAAGTCGGTCGAATAACAAGTGTTGACCACATACTCATGGAGGGCGGGAATTTTTATTCCCTTTATGAGAAAGTAAATTCCTCTTTCCTCCGAGGGGTGGATTGTTATTTTGTTCCTTATTCCGTTGTGTATTCCCACCCCCGTAAGGGTTATGCTATTTCTTAAAGTTTTTCCTCTCAATAACATTTATATCCTCCCGTCCCCCAAACCGACAGGGTTAGGCTATCCATTTTTTTATTTCTTTTGCTATCAATTCCATTGAAGGCTCCGAAGGAACCCAATCAACCTTTAAACCTTTATCTTCTATAGCTTTTTTTGTTGTTTCTCCTATAGCTACAATTTTTTTGCCTTTTATTAAAGGAAAAAGTTGCTCCAATTGCAAATTTGCTAACAATGCCAAAAAGGTGGAAGGACTGGTAAATATCAGAATATCAGCTTTAGCTAATTTAGCTTTTATTTCCTCTTGTGGGTAGCGTAAAAAAACGGTCTCGTAAACGGGAACTATATGCAACTCGAAACCCAACCTTTCTAAAAGATATATTCCCTTCGAATGAACTTTGGCGGTAGGAACTAAAACCTTCCCCGGAGCGAGATTTTTGTTTTTAATTTCCTCATAAAGGAGCTTCGAACTTCCCTTGGCCACCAAAAAAGGTTCTACCGAATATTTTTCCCTTAAATGGTTTGCCGTTTTTTTTCCTACCACCAAAACCCTAAGGTGGGAAGGTAATTTTTTAACCTTGGAAAGGAAAAAATCGACCGCCCTTTTACTTCCGAAGTAGATATAGTCAAACCCTCCCAACGGAGGTATTTTGAAATCCAACGGTCTAAAACCAATTAAAGGTAAAGGTATAACCTCTATACCCAAAGAAAGGAATTTTTTTTTATCCCTTTCTATATCCTCTTCAGGGCGGGTTAATAAAACCCTAGGTTGGTTAGCCATTAGGAACTAACTTAAGGGGGATTGGGCAAAATCTATTAACCCATGGAAGGCAAAAGCGTTAATCCCTCCCCTGTTAGGGCCAACATTAACCAAATCCTTAAAGGAAAGGGTGCTAGTGTTAAAAAACCCATTGCCCTTTTATCGGTATGGAACAAAGAGGGGATAGATACCCTCGCTAAGGAACTGCACAGCCTCGGCTACAAAATAGTTTCCAGCGGAGGAACGGCCCGCTTTTTAAAGGAGAAAGGTATTCCCGTAGTGGAAGTAAGCGAAATAACAGGCTTCCCCGAAATTTTGGACGGAAGGGTTAAAACCCTCCACCCCAAGATACACGGGGGAATACTCTACCGCGATTGGGTTGAAAAGGACAAACAACAGCTGGAGGAATTGGGTATAGAACCAATCGAGGTGGTGGTTGTAAATCTATACCCCTTTGAGGAAAAAAGTAAAGAAAACCTCCCTATAAAGGAGCTGTTGGAATTTATCGACATCGGAGGGCCGACCCTCATAAGGGCGGCGGCCAAAAACTTCCCTCGGGTGGCGGTATTGACCGACCCTTCCGACTACGGTTGGTTTATAGAAAAACTCAAAAAAGGGGAGTTAACCCAAGAGGATAGGGCCCGTTTGGCGGTTAAAGCCTTTGCCCACACCGCCTATTACGATGGGGTTATATACAACACCCTTAAAGGGCTTTTAGAAATAAGTCAAAACCTACCCGAGGAGGCACTTCCTCTAAAACTCAAAGAGGAACTCAGATATGGAGAAAACCCCCACCAAAGGGGTTGGTTATATAAAAACCCCCTTGAGGACTTGGGAATAACCGAAGCCCAAGTTTTACAAGGAAAGAAAATGTCCTTCAACAACTATTTGGACGCCGACAGTGCGGTTAAGTTGGTAAGCGAAATTCCCGAAACCGCCTGTGCGATAATTAAGCACACCAACCCCTGCGGTGTGGCCGTTGGAAAGACCACCTATGAAGCCTACAAAAGGGCGTTGGAAGGCGACCCCGTTTCCGCCTTCGGAGGAATAGTCGCCTTTAACGATACGGTGGATGCCGACACCGCCGCCGAACTTACCAAAATTTTCTTAGAAATAGTAATAGCACCTTCCTTTACGCCCGAAGCCTTACAAATTTTGTCCAAGAAGAAAAATCTTAGGGTTATTCTCTTTCAGGGAAGGTCTATTTTCAAAGATGTTAAAAAAATTTCGGGCGGATACCTGCTCCAGGATGAGGATACCGAACTCTATAAAGAACTTAAAGTGGTAACCAAGCGCGAGCCCACCGAAAGGGAACTCCAAGACCTGCTTTTTGCCTGGAGGGTGGTCAAACATGTGAAATCCAACGCCATAGTTATAGCCAAGGACAAGCAGGTTTTAGGTGTTGGTATGGGGCTAACGTCCCGCGTGGATGCCCTAAAACTGGCAATTTCCAAAGCCAAAGAGTTCGGTAAAGACCTAAAGGGTGCGGTGGTAGCATCCGACGCGTTTTTCCCCTTCCGCGACAGTATCGATATAGCGGCCGCCGAAGGAATAACCGCCTTTATTCAGCCCGGAGGTTCGATAAGGGACAAAGAAGTTATAGAGGCCTGCGACGAACACGGGGCGGCGATGGTATTCACAGGAATGAGACATTTCAAACACTAATTAGCTTAGGTTCTCTTCCAATTCTTTTAACTTTTGTTGCTGTTCGTATTGTTGGAGAGCCTCTATAAGTTCGTCCAATTTTCCTTCCAGTATTTGGTCTAATTTGTAAAGGGTTAGGTTTATACGGTGGTCGGTTACACGGTTTTGGGGGAAGTTGTAAGTTCTTATTTTTTCGCTCCTTTCGGCGTGTCCGACCTGCTGTCTTCTCTCTTGGGTTATTTCTTCCATTTTTTGCTGTTCATAGAATTGCTGGAGTTTGGCCCTCAAAATTTTTAAGGCCTTCTGTTTGTTCTGGAATTGGGAACGCTCGTCTTGGCATTGCACCACTATTCCGGTGGGCAGGTGGGTTATTCGCACCGCCGTTTCTGTGGTGTTTACATACTGACCGCCCGCACCGCTGGCCCTATAGGTCTCTATTTTGAGGTCGGCGGGGTTTATTTCTATTTCGGTTTCTTCTACCTCGGGCAGAACGGCCACCGTTGCGGTGGAGGTGTGGATTCTTCCGCCCGCCTCGGTTTCGGGCACCCTCTGAACGCGATGAACACCGCTTTCATATTTCATATGGGAATAGACATCCTTACCCTCTATGGAAACTATTACCTCCTTGTAGCCTCCCAATCCCGTCTTGTTGGCCTCCAAAATGGTAAATTTCCAGCCTTTCTCCTCGGCATAGCGTTGATACATTCTTAATAGGTCGGCGGCAAACAGAGCGGCCTCTTCACCACCAACCCCTGCACGGATTTCCAATATAACGTTTTTGCTGTCCCTTTCGTCGCGCGGTAGCAGGAGCAGTTTTAGTTTTTTAGCCAATTCCTCCAATAGGGGTTCTACCTCTTTTAATTCCTCCTTTGCGAGTTCCTTTAATTCTTCCTCTCCGAGGGCTATTATTTCTTTAGCTTCCTTATAGCGGACAAGGGCTTTTTTATACTCCTGGTAGGTTTTATAAATTTCTTCCAACGAATTTAGTTCTTTGGATAGTTTTTGAAACTCCTTTGGGTTTTGGAATATATCGGGGTCGGACAACTTAATTTGGAGTTGGTTATATTTTTTTTCCACCGCATCGAGTTTCTTTAAAAGTTGCTCCGAAAGGAGATTTACCGACATATTAAAAAAATTTTACGCTCTCGCTTCTTCTTGACTTCCAATTTAAGGATATTAAATTTCAATTTCAAAGGGTATTTAGGAGGTGCTAACTATGTTGGCCAAAAGAAGGTTTAAATGTTTGGATTGTGGCCAAGAGTTTGAGGTTGAATATGGCATTCCCCGCTGGACATTAAAATGCCCCAATTGCGGTAGTTCCAACATAGTTAGGGTAGACAAACCAAGAGGCTTCGGATGGAGATGGGGCGGCCCTCAATTTGTAAAACAGGAAGAAATAGACCAAGAAGGTGTTGATAGGCAAGAAACAACCTTCGGCTGGCGAAGATATTGCAGAGGTTGGGGTTTTGGAAGAGGAAAAGGGAGAGGTTTTGGTAGAGGATTTTCAAGAGGTTGGGGGTGGCGTTAAGGTTAGTTTTTCATCTTTCTTTTTTTTGTTATAAAGAGCAGACTTTTGAGTTATCCCGCTTGAGCCAAGAACTCTAAATTTTTTTCTAAATCAACGCCCTAAATCCCTTTAAGTCCTGCAGGGCAATATAATAATAGTTTTTCGGAAAAAAAACAAAACAAAGGAGGTAAAAAGGTGGCGAACACAAAAGCGGCAAAAAAAGCGGCCCGTCAGAGCATAAGAAAAAGACAGAGAAATAGATATCACCTTTCCAGAATGAGGACTTACATCAAAAAATTCCGCAAAATGGTGGAAGCCGGACAGTTGGAAGAGGCTAAAAACTTCCTACCCGAGGTTCAAAAAATCATTATGCACACCTGGAGCAAAGGGGTTATTACAAAAAGGGAAGCCTCCCGCAGGGTTTCCCGTGTATATCAGCTTCTAAACAAGGCTATGGCCCAAGCCCAACAACAAGAGGAAAAATAAAATTCAACCTTTTAAGGTTCCATATTTATTTCTTTCCCTTTCAAGAAACCTAATTAGTGCCAACTTCTGTATAAGGTTCAAATCTTAAAATTAACCTGCATGTTAGAACGTAAAGCCCTTTTGGAGGCTTTAAAAAAAGAAAACCTTTCCGATATAGGATTAAATGCTACTTTGGCCGACCTTGTTAAGGATATTCAAATAGATAACTCCAACAATGTGGTCATTTATATGGTTTTACCCAAACCGGGAATTGAAGATTTAATAAAAATAAAAGTTTTCAACGCTTTGGCAGATATAGAAGATATAAACGCCGTAAGGTTGCAGTTTATTAATCCCCAAGCCCAAATGAACCGTCAACCCCAACCTCCCCAACTGCCTACAATGGGCCCCGGATTACCCCCTAAAAGAAGAATTCCCGGTGTTAAAAGGGTCATTTTGGTAGGTAGTGGTAAAGGGGGCGTTGGAAAATCTACGGTAGCGGCAAATTTGGCCGTAGCCCTAAAGCAGGCGGGCTATAAAGTTGGTTTGTTAGATGCCGACGTTTACGGGCCTTCCATACCTACCATACTCGGCTTAAAAAACATGGTGGTAAGCGTCAACGACCAACAAAAAATTGTTCCCGTGGAAAAAGAGGGCCTAAAGGTTATTTCCATAGGCCTAATGTTGCCCAACGAGGACACCCCCGTTATATGGAGGGGCCCGCTATTAATGAAGGCTATCCAACAGTTTTTGTTTGATGTAGATTGGGGCGAGCTCGACTATTTGATGGTCGATTTACCCCCGGGAACGGGAGATGTTCAACTAACCTTGGCCCAAAATCTGTTGGTCGATGGTGCCATAGTGGTGACAACTCCCCAGGATGTGGCCCTTGCGGACGTTAGGAAGGCCGTTTCAATGTTCCAAGAGCTCGGGATTCCTGTCCTTGGGTTGGTTGAAAATATGGCTTACTTCGTTTGCCCCTCCTGCGGTGAAAAAGCCTTTATCTTCGGTAAGGGAAGGGTTGAAAACTATGCAAAAGAAAAGGGTTTAGAAATATTAGTCCAGATACCTATCGAACCTATAGTAAGTTCGGCTTCCGACGAAGGAAGGCCGGTAGTGGAGGCCTACCCCAACAGCCTAACCGCCGAAGCTTTTAGAAATTTGGCTTCAAAAGTAATTCAGAAAGTTTCGGTTTAAAACCTTCTTCTTTGTTTCCTTTAGCATTTCTTCCTTATGGAAAAGAAAATACCCTTTAGACCGAAAACCCCTTACCTCGCTGTGGACGGAATAACCAAAGTTTTTGACTCCGATGGTAATTTTAAAGGGATAGTTCTTATAGAGCGAAAAAATCCTCCCGTTGGGTTGGCTATCCCCGGCGGGTTTGTCGAAGTTGGGGAAACCGTTGAGGAAGCAGTTGTAAGGGAAATTAAAGAGGAAATAAATCTCGACTTTGAAATAGAACATCTATTGGGTGTATTTTCCAAACCCGATAGAGACCCCCGTTTTCATGTGGTTTCCGTTGTATTTGTCGGTAGGGCTGTAGGCGAACCAAAGGCTTCTTCCGACGCCAAGGTAGCAAAAATCTACAAGTTGGAGGAAATACCTTGGGATAAATTGGTTTTTGACCACGCTGAAATTTTAAGAAAGTTTATAGGTTCCCTCTAGGGGTTTATTTTTAACCCTAAAAGTGGATAAACAAAAAATTTTTTAAACCTGAATAGGGAACTTTTTTAACCCTCTTCTTAGATAGGATTTTCTTCGGCCTTTGTTGACCCTACGGGGGAATTATTAGATAATAACCCTTTTTGGTTTAAAAACAATAAAAGGAGTGTCGGCAATGAAGACCTACAGGATAAAGCCCAAAGATGTAAAAAGAGAGTGGTATATAGTCGATGCCACCGGGAAAACCTTGGGAAGGTTGGCCAGCGAAATAGCCAAAATTCTAATGGGTAAGCACAAAGTTTATTGGTCTCCCGACCAGGACTTGGGGGACTTCGTTATAGTGGTAAACGCCGACAAAATCCGCGTTACCGGCAAAAAAATGAAGCAAAAACTCTACAGATGGCACAGCGGATACCCCGGCGGTTTCAGAGAAATGCCCCTAGAGTGGATGCTCCAACACAACCCCGAGAAGGTTATTAAGCTAGCCGTAAAAAGAATGCTCCCCAAAAACAAGCTGGGCCACAGAATGATGAAACGCCTAAAAGTTTACGCCGCACCCGAACACCCCCACCAAGCCCAACAGCCCAAACCTTTGGACATTAAGGCCTAATTTTTCAGACTTAATATAGAAAAGGAGGCTCTAAAGGATGCAAAAACTAAAAGATTTCAAAATAACCCCCGATAATTCTTTCTACGCTACCGGTAAAAGAAAAGAGGCGATTGCCAAAGTTTGGATTTTGCCCGGAATGCCCGATAAGCAAATTGTTAGAACCCAAAGCGGAAAAGAGTATAACCTCAAAGACTACGTTATGAGGGAAACCGTATATAACAAAATCTTCACCCCCTTCAGAGTAACCGGAACCGAAGGAAAATTCGGGATTTTCGCCGAAGTAATCGGAGGCGGAATTACCGGTCAGGCCGAAGCTATAATGTATGGCATAGCAAAAGCCTTGCTTGCTTACAATCCCGACCTAAGACCTAAACTAAAGAAAGCGGGCTTGCTAACCAGAGACGCCAGGGAAAAAGAAAGGAAGAAATACGACCAAATGGGTGCCCGTGCAAAATATCGTTGGTCCAAACGTTAAAAACCTTTTTTGTTTTTTTATCTTTTCTTTCCACAAAAAGGTTAGGAAGGAAAAAGAATTAGTCCTTTTTAAGGAGATTTATAGCAAACTGCTTGTTGTTGTATAGCTCAATCGAATAGTTGTCCCAGAATACACAGGTTCCTATAACTATAAATTCTCCGCCCGAAGGGTCTTGATATTTGGCACCCAAAATAGGTTTAAATCCTTTGTTGGAAACCGCGGTGGGTTCCCCCTCAATTACTACCGAAGTGTTATCACCTTTTAGGCTTATAGAGGGTGTGCAGGCCAACATTAGTTTTTCCACGCCGTCGTTGTATTGGTAAACCTTGGAGGTAACAACAAAATAGGGGTCATTATTGTGGTTGTTTTCGGGGTCGGTTACTTCGTCGGGGTTCATTTCCAACCCGAAGGCTTTGGCCAAGGTGTTGACGGTGTCGGCTATATTGTCTTCGTTTTTATAGTAGCCAAGAATTACCACCCGCTTGCCTTGCTTTACCAAGTTAACAATATCTTGGACTTCTTTTTCGTTGAAAGGAATTTCGGGATAGTTAAAAACTATAACGTCATATTCGGCCAACTTATTCCAATCGGTAACTTCGTCGACCTTAATGTCATTTTCTTCGCAAACCTTTTGAAGGATGGAAAAATAATAGTAGTCGGTTATGGTAAACTCCTGGTGGGTGTAATCCCAAGCAACTTTTGTAGTCATATTTTCCCTCCTCCTCGGGATTTTTTTATTTTTTGTCCATTTTAGGGATTATTGTTTTATTCCCAACCATTTTTGGAACTCTTCCAAGTTTTGGGGAAGTCCTGTCATCATATCTCCGTTGGGTTTTATGAAGGTAGGTGTTCCTTTTACCCCCAGTTGGGATAGATATTCTTTACCTTCCTCTATTTTTTGTTTTATCTCTTGGCATTTTTCGGTATTCCAATCGGAGGAGATATATCCCTCTTTTAAACCTTCCCAACCTTTGTGGTGGCAGACAATGGATACCGCTTTAGCCCTTGCGTGGCGGTGGAACGGTAGAGGGAACCATACCACTTTAACATTTAGCTTTCCTTCTTTAACCAATTTTTCCAGGTAGGGCTCTATCCGTTTGCAGAAGGGACATTCGGGGTCGGTTACAAAATATACGGTGGGGGCGTTGGGGTTGTTGCCGTAGGTGAAGGCCACATATTTATCCAATTTCTTAATGTTTTCGGCGGTAACTTTAACCTTTACCAACTGGGGTATGAAATAACGCTGTTTATCGTCGGTATACCCCAAGCGGAAAGTATTGTTAGGGTTCCTTAGGCTGGTTACCCAAATTTCATTCAAACCCTTTATAGGTGCGGGTTTAAAACTTACCTTTCCTATAAAAGGAACAAGATACTCCCCGTTGCGGGTTACATAAAAATCTACCTCTTTTTGGCCGTAAATAACAGCCGTAACCTTACAGAGGGAGGGAATTTCTTTAAAAGGCTCTATCTGTTCAATTTTTGTTACAGGAACATTTAAGGGTTTTAACATTTCTTTGACCTGTTGGGGGTCGGGACATTGGGAGGATTTATCCGCGTTTTGGGCAAAGAGGGAGGTGGTAGCCAAGGAGACCGCTCCTAAGATTGTTAAAAACTTCTTCATAAAGGGTTATTATCTTGGATAAATTTTCCTTCTATGGAAATCAAGGTAAGAAAAGAAGATTGGAAAACCTTCGACGGGGATGCGGTTGTATTTTTCACCTTCGAAGCTCAAACCGAAGAACTCCCCCAAGAGGTCTATGAGCAAGTAAAACCTTTTATGGTGGATGTCGATTTTAAGGGCAAAAAAGGGGAAATTTTGAAAGTTCCCGTCCAAGGTTTTCCCTTTAAAAGGGTTTACATAGTGGGTTTGGGTAAAAAGGATAAAGTAAACCGCGACATTGCCCGCGAAGTTTCGGCAAAAACCGCCCAAAGGTTGGAAAAGGATAAAAACCGTAAAGTGCTTATAAATGTCAAAAAAGAAGTATGCTCCCAAGCCTGCACCGAAGGTTTGGTATTGGGAACCTACAAATTTGATAAATACAAAAGCAAAAAGGAAGACGGCGACTACAAAGGCTTGGAAACCGTAGAAATGGCCAACGCCGACGAACAAAAGGTAAAAATAGGACAAATTCTCGCCCAAGCCCAAAACTTTGCCAGGGATTTGGTTAATACCCCTCCCAACGAGATAAATCCCGAAACCTTTGCCCAAATAGCCCAAGATTTAGCCAAAGAATACGATTTTGAAATAGAGGTAAAAGACCCCCAATGGGTGGAAAAAGAAATGCCCGGCCTCTGGGCGGTTGGAAAAGGAAGCTCCACAAAACCGAGGTTTATTCATATCAAATACAAACCCCAAGGGGAAGCTAAGAAAAAATTGGCCTTTGTAGGAAAAGGTCTAACCTTCGACAGCGGAGGTTTAAATATCAAACCCGAACAGTTTATGAGAACTATGAAAATGGACAAATCGGGTGCCTGCGCGGTGTTGGGTATTTTCAAGGCGTTGGGAGAACTTAAAAAGGCAGGCTTGGCACCCAAAAATGTAGAAATTCACGGCTTTGTGGGGGCCGCCGAGAACATGCCCGACGGAAACTCCTACCGCCCCGACGACATTATCCGCATGAGAAACGGCAAAACCGTAGAGGTGGGCAACACCGACGCCGAAGGAAGGATAACCCTCGGTGATGTATTAACCTACGCCAGCGAACAACAGCCCGACAAAATAGTGGATATGGCAACCCTAACGGGGGCCTGTGTTGTAGCCCTGGGCGAATACACCGCGGGAATCTTTGGAAACAACCAAGAATTTATAGACCAATACCTAAAACACTCCAAAGAAACGGGCGAGAGAATGTGGCAACTGCCAATGGACGACGAACTATTGAGAGAGCACATCAAAAGCCCCGTAGCCGACATAAGCAACATAGGAAGCACCCGCTACGGAGGAGCCATCACCGCCGCCATGTTCTTGGAAGAGTTCATCGGTGAAAAAGACGGTAAAAAAATACCTTGGGTTCACATAGATATAGCCGGCCCCGCTTGGGCTAATAAACCCTACAAGTGGAACCCCCAAAAGGGTGGAACCGGCTTTGGAGTAAGAACCGCTTTAAGTTTTATATTTGAAGAGGACCAAAATAAGGAATAAATAAATTTTCCCTAAAGGGTTTTTAATAAAAAACTTTCCTTTAAAGGTTTTTCGTTATTTCCTTCTAACCTTTTGAATTGAAAGTCCCTTCCCACTTTTGTATCATCAACTAGGAAATTTTCAATCGGAGGTTGCCAAAAATGGCAAAAGGAACCGTAGCTTGGAAAATCATTAAGGACCACTTGGTTCACGGAACTATGGAACCCGGTCAGGAGATAGCCATTAGAATAGACCAAACCCTAACCCAAGACGCTACCGGAACAATGGCATACCTCGAGTTCGAGGCTATGGGCGTTGACGAAGTAAAAACTCCCGACCTATCGGTATCTTACATCGACCACAACACCCTACAGTTGGACTACAGAAACCCCGACGACCATGAATATTTGAGAACCGTCGGAATGAAATATGGAATCTGGGTCTCCAAACCCGGAAACGGAATTTGCCACCAGGTTCACCTCGAAAGATTTTCCAAACCCGGAAAAACCCTGTTAGGTTCGGACTCCCACACACCCACCGCCGGCGGAGCGGGAATGTTGGCTATCGGTGCGGGTGGTCTGGACGTAGCCGCCGCAATGGCCGGCGAACCCTTCTATACCAAAATGCCCAAAATAGTTAAAGTTGAACTAAGAGGCAAAGAACTTCCCAAATGGGTTTCCGCAAAAGACATTATTCTCGAAATGCTCCGCCGCCTAACCGTTAAAGGCGGTCTTATGAGAATTTTCGAATACGTTGGCGAAGGCGTTAAAGCCCTAACAGTTCCCGAAAGGGCTACCATTACCAACATGGGAGCGGAGTTGGGAGCTACCACATCTATATTCCCCTCCGATGAAATAACCTTGGATTTCTTCAGAAGACAGGGCAGAGAGCAAGACTGGGTTGAACTGTTGCCCGACGCCGACGCCGAATATGACGAAGAGGTAATTATTAACCTCGACGAGTTGGAACCTCTAATAGCCCAACCCCACTCGCCCGACAATGTGGTTCCCGTTAGAGAGCTTCACGGAAAAGTTAAAGTTAACCAAGTTGTTATAGGCTCCTGCACAAACTCCTCCTACAGAGACCTTAAAACTGTAGCCGAAATATTGAAGGGCAAAAAAGTTCACAGGGACGTATCTCTAATAATTGCCCCCGGTTCCAGACAGGTGCTCGAACAAATTGCCCGCGACGGAACCTTGGCCGACCTAATTAACGCCGGAGCAAGGATTATAGAAACCGCCTGCGGCCCCTGCATAGGAATGGGATGGGCACCTCCCTCCAAAGGTGTATCGGTAAGGTCCTTTAACAGAAACTTCAAAGGCCGTTCGGGAACCTTGGACGCAGGAGTATACTTGGCTTCCCCCGAAACCTGCGCAGCCGCCGCCCTAACCGGTTATATTACCGACCCCAGAACCTTGGGAGAACCCATCAGGGTAACCCTACCCGAGAAATTCATCCCCTACAACGATGCGCTACTAATACCTCCCCTACCTAAGGAAGAGAGGGAGCAAGTTGAAATCAGAAGGGGCCCCAACATAAAACCCCTACCCGAGTTCGACGAACTACCCGAAACCATCGAGGGTAAAGTTGGTATTAAGGTGGGAGACAACATAACCACCGACCACATCATGCCCGCCGGAGCCAAAATCCTACCTCTAAGGTCCAACATCTATGAAATTTCCAAATACGTTTACCACTATGTAGACCCCGAATTTGTTGACAGAGCCCTCAAAAACAAAGAAGAAGGTAAGGCTACCATTATTGTTGGTGGCGAAAACTACGGACAAGGTTCCTCCAGGGAACACGCCGCATTGGCTCCCAGATACTTGGGTGTTAGGGCGGTTATAGCTAAATCCTTTGCAAGAATTCACCACCAAAACCTCTGTAACTTCGGTATTATGCCCTTGGAATTTGTAAACCCCGAAGACTACGACAAGATAGACCTCAACGATGAAATAGAAATCCCCAACGCCAGAGAACAGCTGGTTGCCTGCGTTAAAGAAGGCAAACCCATCAAAGTTATAAACAAAACCAAAGGCCTTGAAATCGAAACCAAAGTTAACATTACTCCCAGACAGTTGGAGCTCCTTCTTGCAGGCGGATTGTTGAACTACATAAAACAAAAACAACAACAAAATAAATCCGCTTAAGGGTTTCCTTTTTAATCCTTTCTAAGTTTTCTTCTTTAATTTCCACCAAAGAAAGTAAAGAAAGGAAAAACCTTCGGAAGGTAAATTATTTGTTAGACAATCTTTGTCCGATTTTTACAATCTCGGCGAAAGTTTCGGGTTTTAAGGAAGCTCCCCCTACAAGGACACCCTTTATATCGGGCTGAGAAAGAAGTTGCTCGGCGTTGTTGGGTTTTACGCTACCGCCATAGAGAACTCTAACCTTAGAAGCCTTTTCGGGGTTTAGCTTGTTTAATACCGAGTAAATAAAAGCATGAACCTCTTGGGCATCTTCGGGCTTTGCCGCCACCCCGGTGCCTATTGCCCAAACAGGCTCGTAGGCTATATCTATTTGGTCAAGCTTATCTTCTACACCGCTTAATCCGAGCTTTAGCTGACTTTCCACCACGGTAAAGGTCAGCCCGCTCTCGCGTTCCTGTAAAGTTTCACCTACGCAGAGAATTACCCTTAAACCTTCCTCCAAAGCGGAGATAACTTTTTTGTTTATAACTTCGTCCTTTTCGCCGAAGATATGCCTTCTCTCCGAGTGGCCGAGAATCACATACTGGCAACCGGCCGCCCTAAGCATAACGGGCGATATTTCCCCGGTAAAAGCCCCTTCCTTTTCGTAGAAACAATTTTGAGCACCGATTTTAATATTGGTTCCTTGAGTAGCTTCCACCGCCGCGGGAATATCTATAAAGGGCGGGCAGATTAAAATTTCAACCTCATCTATATCTTCCACTTTGGGGTTGAACTCTTGGAAAAACTCCACCGTTTGTTGGGGCGTTTTATGCATTTTCCAGTTGCCCGCGATTAGCAATTTTTCACCCATAGCTAACTTATCCTATGTAGAACCGCCAAAGGTTTTTAAAACTTTTTATTCCTTCAAAAGGAGTTCTATAAGTTCGCACAAAGTATGTCCCAAAGTTATATGGCATTCCTGAATTCGGGGGGTTTCATAGGAGGGAACTATAAAGGAGTAATCTACTATGTCCTTTATAAGGCCTCCGTCCTTACCTAAAAAGGCCACCGTAAGGGCCCCTTTGTTTTTAGCCTCCTTAAGGCCGTTTAAAACATTTAAGCTCCTACCGCTGGTGGAAATTCCTATAACCACATCGTTGGGATTAACAAAAGCCTTAACTTGGCGTTCAAAAACCTTTTCGTAGCCGTAATCGTTGGATAGGGCGGTTATCACGGAAGGGTCGGTGGTAAGGGCGATGGCTTTTATGGGCGGTCTATCGGTGGAAAATCTGCCAACCAATTCGGCCGCTATGTGCTGGGCATCGGCCGCACTCCCCCCGTTGCCGAAAAGGTATATAGTTCCCCCTTTTTTTAGCCTTTTTACTATTTCTTTGGCTACCTCTTCTATTTGCTCGCTATATTTTTCCACAAAGGCAAGTTTTACCGAAGCACTTTCTTGGAATATGGTTAGAATTCGCTCTTTCATTGTTGTCCTCTAATTATAGATTTCGTTAAATTTGGCCAGACCAAAGACTCAAACAATTGTTATTCCTCCAAAGGGAAAGGTATTTTTTTCCTTAAAAGGGCAATTAACTCTCTAGTTCCCCTATCTGGAAAAGCAAAACAATAGAATACCCCCTAACAATGGTAAAAGAAACTAACCAACCGACGGTGGTTGACCTATTTGCAGGGGGCGGAGGATTTAGCTACGGTTTTAAAAAGGAAGGGTTTACCATATCGTCGGCTGTTGAAATTAACGCCGCCGCCGCCCAAACCTACGAAAGAAACATTAAACCCATCCAACTTTTGGTGGAAGATATTAGAAATATCTCGGGTAGGGAACTTATAAACCAATCGCCCGATGTTCTTATAGGAGGCCCTCCCTGCGAGGCCTATACGCCGGTTAGCTTAAACCGAATGGAATATCCCACCGACCGCCTCTATGTAGACCCCCGAGGTAGGCTAACCCTCGAATATATCCGTTTGCTGGCCTATTTAAAGCCGAAAGTTTTTGTAATGGAAAACGTTATTCAAATTACCGAAGGCCAACTGAAGTATGCCCTAATAGAGGAGTTCAAATGGGCGGGCTACGAAAAAATTTATTTCAACATAATTAGGTCGGAAAATTACGGTTCGCCCTCCGAAAGGACAAGGGTTTTTATATCCAACATCTATTTGAAGGATTTCCTCGAACAGTTCAGGGTTTATAAAAAAAACACCGTTTGGGAAGCTATAGGGGATTTACCCAAACCCGATTGGCCCCACGATTATTGGAACCATTTTTGGGTGGATATTCCTAAAAAATTCAAAAAGCGGTGGGATAAATTAAAGTTCGGGCAGGCGGCCCTATTTTTCGGAAAAAAAGGCCAAACTTTTAAGGATTACACCAAACTACACCCCGACAAGATTTCCCCTACAGTAAAAGGTAGCGGAAGGTTTCTTCACCCTTATCAGCCTAGGCTTTTGAGCGTCCGCGAACAGGCCCGCCTTATGACCTACCCCGACGATTATGTCTTCGAAGGTGGTATTAATGAGCAATACAACCAGGTGGGTGAAAGTGTTCAGCCCTTGATTTCCAACCTTATAGCCAAGGCGGTTAAAGAATTTTTAGAGAATGGAAACAGAAATTGGAATTTCCAACCCGAGTTTGTATAACCATTAACCCTTTAATCCTCTTTATACCAATTTTTGAAAAGCAGGGCATAAAATCCGTTCTTCTTTCCCAAAAAGCCTTCCAATAGGGGCCGACCGTTGGCGTAGGCTTTAATAGGCTTGTCGGCCTCCTCTTGGAGCAGTATTAAATCCCCTTCCTTCCATTCGAGGATTTTTTCCAAAGTCTGTTCGGGAGCATGTAGCTCTACCCTTAGGGGAACTTTTGCTTTTCTTATTTCCTTCCAAAGGAGTTTTTTTGTATCTTCTCCTTTGGTGGGTACCCCTTGGAAAATTTCCTTTACGGGTTGGAAAGTTTCTTCGTCCACCAAGAGGTAAAAATCTTCCACCCATTCGGGGGATACAAGCTTAAAGTCGGTGGCAAAAACCCTTTTGTCGGTAAAGTTGTATTTGGTAAGCCAACGGTCGGTATCGTAATCCACTATCTCGACCTTTACGGGGTAGTATTTGGATAATTCCCTTTCAAGGGTTTTTAAAATCGCCTCAAAAAATTTCCTCAAAAGGGTGTATTCCGATGGGGTTATCTCTCTTTTGGGAACTTTGGGAGGGGCAAAATCTCCCCCTAAGAGGGCACTTATAACCCCCAACAAAAAGGGGATACGAAATACCAAAATACCGTAGGAGGGTAAGGGTTTTAGTTTGAACAACAAATAGAAGTTATCGTCTCCCCAATTTTCGGCCAAGTCTTTATATCGAATTAGGCGGGTTTTTCCTTTTTCGACATTCTCCACATCTAAGCCTAAACGGGCCAGCTCGTCTTTTAAGAGGGCGGCAAAAACTTTGAGAGCGTTTTCATATAAGGGAAGTTGGGAAATATCCAACTTTTCCAGTTTATCGAAGGGAAAGGGTTGAACATTTAGCTCTTCTTGTTTGGTGTCCCCCGAAGAGGGAGGGCGATTTTTTTCTTCCGTTTGTAGTTCTTTTTCTTCTTCCAAAAAGAGTTGTTTAATTCTTTCTATCTCTTCGGGGGACAAATTTTCGAATAAATCCTCCATCAGTTTTTAGTATTTATCAGGCCCTGCCGGGAACAATGGTAGAAATTGCATGTTTGTAAACCAATTGTTCTTCGCCGTTGGCTTCCAGCAATATGGAAAACCTATCGAAGCTTTTAACCTTTCCTGTAATGCGGTTTCCGCGGGTTAGGTAAACGGTTATAGGTCGGTTTTCTTCCATAGCCTTCTTTAGAAGTTCGTCCTGTATTAAAACCTGCTCTTGGTTGTTTTGCTCCATTTTTATCCTCCTTTGGGTTTTTGAATTATTTAAATGTTAAACGAAAAAGGGACTTAAACTAACCTAAAACCTATGAACGACCTTATTATCGTAGGTTGCGGTAGTGCGGGGTATGAGGCTGCTTTAACCGCCGTTAAATTTTCAAAAAAGGTTCTTTGTATAGAAAAAGCTCCTCAAGAGCTAGGGGGAACCTGCCTTAACCGCGGATGTGTGCCAACAAAATTTTTAAGGGAAGGGGCCCTATTGGCGGAAAAAATAGAAAACTCTTCCTTTTGGGGTATCGAAAATAAGGGTTTTAACCCCCTTTTGTTGGAAGCTATAAAGAATTCCCAAAAAAAGGTTATAGAACCCGTTAGAAATAACCTTTTGAGGTTTTTAAAATCTAAAAAAGTCCAACTGGTGTTTTCGCCCGCAGTCAAATTTTTGGACAAAAACAGCGTTCAAACCGCCGATGGAAAAGTTTACAAAGGAAAATTTATCCTCTTGGCCACGGGAAGCCGACCGACGGCGGTAGGAAACATAAAACCCGACGGGGAATATATTTTGGACACCGACACTTTTTGGAATATTAAAGAGACCCCGAAAAAGGTTCTTATAGTCGGGGGAGGCGTCAGCGGGGTGGAGTTTGCCTATATCCTCCGTCGGTATGGTGTTCAAAAAGTCTACCTTGTAGAGCTTGCTAAAACTCTTCTCCCTACGGCGGAAAACTTTTCCAAAGACCTCGTTAAAAGGTTGGAAAAGGCTTTAAAAAACCTCGGTGTGGAAATTTTTACTTCTACCACTGTAGAGGATATAGACCCTAAAAACCGTCGGGTGGTTTTAAAAGGGGGCCTTACCCTCGAAGGTATCGACAAAATACTTTTAACCGTAGGTAGGAGACCCAACACCGACAACCTCGGGTTGGAAGAAATTGGTTTAAAACTTGACCCTAAAGGGTTTGTGGAAATAAAAAAGGGTTACCAAACGGAGGTGGAAAATATTTTCGCCGTAGGGGACATAATAAAAACCCCCGCGTTGGCCCATGTTGCAAAAAGGGAAGCCCAACTGGCGGTTAAAAATATTTTCCAAAACCGAAGGGAGGAATTGGATTATTCCTTAGTTCCCTCGGTGGTTTATTCGGTTTACGAATTGGCCGCCTTCGGAAAAAATGGAGAGCAACTGAGAAGGGAGGGAATTGACTTTAAAACCCTTATGCTAAATTTCCGTTCGGTTGCCAAGGCCCTTTCCCAAAGGGAGGAAGGTTTAATTCAAATATTTACCTCCCCCGAGGGTCAAATTTTTGGGGCAAATATTTTGTGCAAAAAATGTGCCGACGCTTTAATTCACTACCTAACTTTGGTGAAAAAGGAAAGGCTCCCTATAAAGGTTTTAAAAGAGCTAATATGGGCCCACCCGACGGTGGAGGAAGTTTTTGAAAATCTCCCCCTTTAGCGTGTTAAGTTTGGGGGTTAATGGTTAGTTTTTCTTTTTTTTATCCTACCGAACCGAGTTCCATAGTGTCCCCGTAACGGTAAAAAACCAACTTCCTTAGGTTGGGTAGTTTTTCCAAGTTGGGGGTAAGTTCTATAATTTTTTTTGCGTCCCGACGGGCGATTTCCAAAATTTTCCTGTCTTCTTCCCTCGAAAGGTCGGCTATGGGAAGGGTAAACTGTCCCGCCTGTTGGGTTCCCAAAACATTACCGCCACCCCTTATTTGGAGGTCGGCCTCGGCTATTTTAAAACCGTCGGTGGTGGAAACAAAAACTTCCAACCGTTTAAGGGTCTCCTCTTGGGCTTTTTCCTTCAGCTCGTCGGGCACCACCAAGAAACAGTAGGATTGGCGTTCGCTACGGCCCACCCGCCCCCTCAACTGGTGGAGCTGGGCCAAACCGAAGCGGTGGGCATCTTCGATAACCATAACGGTGGCTTCGGGAACGTCCACGCCAACCTCCACCACGGTGGTTGAAACCAAAATGTGGCCATCTCTTTTGAATTCCTCCATAACCCGCCTTTTTTCTTCGTCCTTCATACGCCCGTGGAGAAGAAGAACTTTTTTATCGGGAAAAAGCTCCTTCCATTTTTGCCACTGCTCGGTTGCAGATTTTAGATTGATTTTTTCGCTCTCTTCCACAAGCGGATAAATTACATAGACCTTGTTGCCCTTTTCTATTTCTCGGCGGATGAAGGTGTAAAGTTTGGAGCGTTCGCCGTCATAAATTAGCCTGGTAAGGACGGGTTTTCTTCCCGCCGGCATTTCGTCGAGGATGGAAACATCTAAATCGCCGTAGATAGTTAGGGTTAAAGTCCTCGGTATGGGGGTGGCGGTCATTACCAAGGTGTGGGGATAATAACCTTTTCCCTTTTCAAGGAGTTTTTTCCTTTGGATAACCCCAAAACGGTGCTGTTCATCTATTATTGCCAAGGAGAGGTTTTTAAATTCCACATCGTCCTGAACCAAGGCGTGGGTTCCTATTACAACTTTGACCGCTCCGAGGGCTATTAGGTTCTTTATTTTCCTTTTGAGGGAGGGGGTTAAACTTCCCGTTAGGAGCATTATTTCGTCCCGGCGTAAAAAGCCCGTGTCGACTAAAAATTTTTGGAAGTTTTTAAAGTGTTGCTGGGCGAGGATTTCGGTAGGGGCCATAACGGCAACCTGATAACCGCTTTTTGCCGCCGCCAAGGTTGCCGCAATCGCCACTATGGTTTTTCCGCTCCCGACATCCCCCTGCAGGAGACGGTTCATAGGCTCCTCTTTGGACATATCTTCGAGGATTTGCCTTATAACCCTTTTTTGGGCGTTGGTTAGTTTAAAGGGAAGTTTACTTTCAAACTCTTGAAGGAATTTATCTATATCAACCTCCACCTTGGGGGCTTTTAATTCTTTGAGCTTCGATTTTTGGAGCAACAAAGCCAACGACAACACCAAAAGGTCTTCGTAGATAAACCTTTTTTGGTAGGGGGTATTTCTCTGCTCCAACTCGTGGAAATTTTCCCTATTGGGCGGCATGTGGATATTCAGAAAGGCCACATCGTTGGAGGGGAAACCGTAGCGTTCCAATATCTGGACGGGTAGAACTTCGGGAATTTTGGGGGCGTATTCCAAAACAATGTTCTTTAAAAGTTTGGAAATAACTTTCTTCTGCCTTTTGGAAGAAATTTCCACCAACTCACCCTTTTTCCGAGCGTAATAGATGGGAATTATCCGCCCCACCTCTTCGCTGTCGGGTTCGAATATTTGGGGATGAACCATATATTTTTCGCCTTTGTATTGTTTTAAGGTTCCGTAAACCACCAAACGGCGACCTTTTTTAAACCTATAGAGGGCCCTGATGTCTTTATAACGGAACTTTAAGTGGAGGGTTTCGGTTCCGTCGGTGGTAATTACTTCGTAGTTGTATAAATCCCCCTCGGGGAGTTTTCTTATTCCTTCCACCTTTACGAGGACGCAGACTTTTGTTCCGGGTTTGGCGTATTTTAGGCTTTTGTTTAATCTTCTGTCCTCATACTTGTAGGGGAAGTAATAGAGGGCATCGAGGATAGTTTTTATTCCCAAACCTTTTAAGAATTGTTTTTCCTTCTTTGTAAGGAAGTTTACTTTCTCGATAGGCTCCAAGAAGGTTTCAAAGGGTTTTATTTCCCTCTGTAGGTTTATTTGGGGTTTTTCCAACTTGTGTTTTATTAACTCTTCCAAGAACTTCAAAATGGCGACTTTTCTTTCAAAACTGTATTTGTCAAAAACCTTTAGGTCTTCCTTTATGGGGTGGTTTATATGGTCCTTGATAAGTCGGTAAAGATAAATTCCCACCCCCAAAAGTTTTTTTAGTTTTTCATAGTTGTCCTTTTTGAGGGACAAGATAGCCAATAGGGCCTTTTGGAGGTCGGTTTTGTTGTTTTCCAACATGGGGAAATAAAAAAATTTAGAGAGTCCCTTTAAGGGATACAGAGCCTATAAAAATGGAACAAAAAAATTAAAAACCCTCGGAATGGTAATTGGCAATTCTTAAAATAACCTTATGTGGCTCTAGTCTCCTCTACAAGACAGGTAAACCTAATAGTGGCCGGCTTAGACCCATCGGGCGGGGCGGGGTTAATAATAGATACGCGGGTTCACCAACATTTCGGAGTTTTTCCCGTCGGAGTTATTACCGCCAATACGGTGCAAACCACCTGCCGTTCTCTATCTTTAACCTATACCGACGAAGGTTTTTTAAAAGACCAACTGCTAAACCTCAAGGAGGATTTCGATATAGGAACTCTAAAGGTGGGAATGTTGGGAAAAATCCGCTTTTTGGAAATTCTATTGGAACTTTTTCCCGAAAAGAGGATAGTTTTAGACCCGGTTATCACCTCCAAAGGGGGGTTAAAACTTTTAGACCAACCCGAGGTTTTGAACGATTTTGCAGAAAACCTATATTTGATTACTCCCAATATTGAAGAAGCCCAACTTTTGACCCAATCTAATACCACCTACCCCTTAAGGTTGCTGGAACTTTTAAGAAAAAAAGGCTATAGGAATATCCTCCTAAAGGGTGGCCATTTGGAGGGTAAATATTCGACCGACTACCTTTTAACCCAAGAGGGAAAATTAATAACCCTAAAAGGTAGAAGAATAAACAAAAGCCCCCGAGGAACTGGTTGTGCATTATCTTCCGCTATAGCAGCCTCCCTAACCCTCGGCAACGGGTTGGTAGAAAGTGTAAACCGAGCCAAAAACTTTGTTCAAAGGGCTATAGAAAATGCAATAAAGGCGGGAAAGTGCCACGAAATTTTGAAATTTTGAAATTTAAGTTGCTTCCTTTTCCCTAAACAAAAGGTTTAAAGCCAATCCTACACTTACAAAGAAAATAGGTGCAAAAAACCCACATTAGGGTTCTAACTTGATGTTCTACCTTTTGGAGGAGCTCCTGCTCCAACTTTAGGGCAACAACAAAGGGAATAATAAATCTCCGCGACAACGCTAAACCGGCGGTAAATGAACCCAAAATGGAAGGAGTTCCGAACTGTTGGGCAAGGTAGGCCGCCAGCTTGGCTCCCAGATACTTGGGTGTTAGGGCGGTTATAGCTAAATCCTTTGCAAGAATTCACCATCAAAACCTCTAGAATAAGCCCCATAATAAAGGGGGCTATGGCCGAATCTTCTTTTGATTTTTTAATCAACCAAAAGAGGGCTTTAGCAAAGATTTGGGCAACTATTGGAGCTATAAGTAGGAAAAACACTATAAAAAAGGAAAGTTGAAGGGTGGCATCCAACTGAAGGGTTTTATATTTAGCAAACTCATAGAGGGCCGTTAGAAAAATAACCCCCAAAATGTCGTCAATAACGGCCGCACCCAACACTATTTGGGCAAAGGGTTTATTGTTTTGTCCCAAGTCGGAAAGAACTTTGACCGTTATTCCTATGCTGGTGGCCGTTAATGCACCCCCTATAAAAAGGGAACCCACTAAATCTAAGCCAAACCAATAATGGGAAAGAAAAAATCCTCCCAAAAAGGGAACAAAAGCACCAAATAGAGCCACAAAGAGGGCCCACCAACCTACCTTAATTAGGTTGGGAAAATCTACCTCTAACCCTACTTGGAACAGAAGAAGAATAATTCCTATTTCGGCAAGAATTTTTATAGCCTCATTGAGGGGTATTAAACCGAAGATAGAAGGGCCCAACACAATACCGGCAAACACTTCCCCCAAGACTTCGGGAATTCCAAAGCGTTTGGCCAAAAGACCGAAAAAGGTTATATAAGTCGCCATGCATAGACTTCAGTATAGAAAAACCTTTTCCTTAGTTAGGTTAGTCCTAATTTCTCCCTTTGATGTCAAATATAGCCCTCGCCTACCACGAAAGGACGAAACATTACCCTTGGAGGTATGCAAAATCCTTAGGCTACCTCGATTGGGATACCCAACCAAACCCCTACCGTTTTTGGGAGGGGGCCCCAAAAATACCCCTACCCCTATTGGAAGACCCGACCCACCCACCTATGGCACTGTATTACTATAGCTTGGTTAAAACCCAACCCTTTGTTTTGGAAACAATTTCCAAATTTCTAGAGCTGGCTTTGGGATTGTCGGCGGTTAAATCAACGGGCGTTAGCTCTTGGACGGTTAGAATGAACCCCTCCAGCGGAAACCTCCACCCTACCGAGTGCTATTTAATTATTCCCGAACTCGGAGGCTTGAGTGGTGTTTTCCATTACAACCCCTACCTTCACGCGTTGGAAAAAATTAGAGAGCTACCCCAACCCTTAGCGGTCAAAATAAAAGAACACTTTTCCACCGAGGGGTTTATAGCTATATTGACATCCATCCCTTGGCGGGAAAGTTGGAAATACGGAGAACGGGCTTTGCGTTATTGCCTGTTGGACACCGGGCACGCGGTGGGTAGCGTTAGGTTTTCTGCCAACCTCCAAGGGTGGAAGGTTAAATGGTTAAACGCCCTCGGCGACGAAGATTTAGAAACCCTTTTGGGCTTCGATAAAGTTTCCTTCCCCGAAGGGGAGCAAGAATATCCCGAACTCGCACTGTTTGTATTTCCCAAAGAGACCGAAGATGTTCCCCGAGATTTGCCCCGTGCCTTGGTGGAGGAGTTTAAAAAACTTCCCTTTTACGGAAAACCCAACCAACTTAGCCCCGAAAGGGTTATTTGGGAAATTATCTATCGAACCTGGGAAGGAATTAAAAAACCTCCAACCCCTGCGGTGAAATTTGTTTACGGAAACCCACCGTTGGTAAATTTTGTAGAACCCACCTTAAAAAGTGCCGAGGAAATTATCCGCCGCCGCCGAAGTGGACACATTTACGACCCTTCGGTGTATATAGAAAAGGAACTCTTTTTGCAGATTTTAAACCGAACCCTTCCGAGGGATAGATATTCGCCCTTCGATGTGGAAATATCGCCCACCTATATAAGTTTGGTTCTATTTGTTCACCGTGTTAGGGGACTGCCTCGAGGTTTATACACCTATATAAGGAACCCCAAACATTTAGAACTTTTTAAGGAGCACTTTAAGAAAAACTTTTTGTGGGAACCTATAGAGGACAATCTTTACCTTCTGTTGGAGGGAGACACCACCGAGCTGGCCGGCTATCTGTCCTGCATGCAAGATATAGCCTCCGACAGTGCCTTTGCCGTTGCAATGGTGGCCGAATTTGAGCCTGTAATAAAAAATGCCCCTTGGGAATACAAAAACATCCATTGGGAGGCGGGCCTTATAGGGCAAGTTCTCTATTTGGAAGCCACCGCCTACGGTATTAAAGGGACGGGAATAGGTTGCTTCTTCGACGATTTAACCCACGAAGTCTTAGGTTTGGCAAAAATTGAAAGGGCCGCTATGACCAATTTGTTGGAGCCGTTGGTTGAAATCGATAGAACCCTTCAGGTGGTTTATCACTTTACGGTGGGGGGAGCCTACGAAGACCCCAGAATAAAAACCTTTGAACCCTACCAACATTTAAAAAGCTTCTAAAGCCCCTTTAACTTTTTTTTTATGTTCACAGGCTTAGTCGAAGATTTGGGCAAGGTCGTTAACCTTCTTTTGGGCTCTACCAACAGCCGCCTAAAGGTTCAAACCAATCTTAAAGATATTCAGATAGGCGACAGCGTGGCGGTAAACGGGGCCTGTTTAACGGTCGTGAAAATCGAGGGAAATACTCTAACCTTCGACCTGTCGGAGGAAACCTTAAAAAGAACCAACCTTAAATGGTTAAAACCTAACGATTTGGTAAACATCGAAAGGGCTTTGACACCTTCCAAACCCTTAGGGGGCCATATAGTCCAAGGCCACGTCGACACATTGGGAAAAATAACCAAACTCCAAAAAAGGGGAGAGCATTACCTCCTACAGGTGGAATTTGAAGAAGAATTCCTTCCCTATGTGGTGGAAAAGGGTTCAATAGCCGTAGACGGTATTAGCCTAACAATAAACAAAGTCCTTCCCAAGGGGGTTGAAATCAATGTGATACCCCACACCTTCCAAAACACAAATTTAAAAACCCGTAAAGAGGGTGATTGGGTTAACTTGGAATTCGACATTTTGGGCAAATATGTGGTCAATTACCTTAAAAGGGTGGTGGGTAAAGAGCAAAAACTCCAAAGGTGGTTGGAGCTTTTTTAATCTCCTCCTTGCAAACAGTTTAAGATTATAATATCATTAAATATCAGATAATGTCAAAGGAATTAAAAGGCACAATGTCAATAGGGGAGTTCGCAAAGAGGGTGGGAGTATCACCTTTAACAGTTAGAAGGTGGATTTATGCGGGAAAATTAAAACCCCTTAAAACGGTCAGTGGAAGATACCGCTTTACCGATGAACACTTAAAACAAGCCCTTTCGTTCAAAGGCAAACCTTTACCCCGAAAAACTGTTATATATGCAAGAGTTTCCACGCGTGAACTACCCCTCACTGAAGTGAGGGGCTTCCCGCTTCAACGAGAGCATTAGCCCTCTCCACGGGCGTAAGTTCGGGCCGTTCCAGCCCTACCGCCCGTAAGGTGGGCGACCCCTTCTTTTTAAGTTGCTTTAATCCTTCTTTCAACAGATTTAACGCCGCATTTATATCCCTGTCGTGCAGTGTTCCACACTTGGGGCACTTCCATCTCCTATCGCTTAGCTTCAAATCCTCTTTCTTGTAGCCGCATACACTGCAAAGTTTAGAACTTGGAAAGTAGCGGTTTACCTTTATCAATATCCGCCCATGAAGTGCAACGCACGGAATTAGCTTTATTCCATAAAGCTTATACCACTTGGCTTTATACTCCAGAAAGCTTATAAACCTCCTCCAAGAAGCGTCGGATATTTGCCTTGATAAATTTCCTTTTTCAAGTAATTCCTTAACGCTCAAATCTTCAACAATAACGGCTTGGTTATCGCCGATTAACTTTTTACTTAACTTATGCAGAAAATCGTCCCTTTGGTTTTTAACCTTCTCATAGAGCTTAGCCAACCTTTTGGTAAGTTTTTGGTAGTTTTTGCTTCCCTTAACTTTCCTTGATAGTTTTCTTTGAAGCCTCTTAATCCTTCTCAGCGTCCTTTCCAAGTATCTTGGGTTTTCAACCTTTTCGCCCGTTGACAGCGTGACAAAGTGGGTCAAACCCACATCAACCGCCACGACCTTATCGGTGGGCGGAAGAGGTTTTATTTCTCTGTCCACCAATACATTGAGGTAATACTTACCAGTAGGCGTGCGGACTATTGAGATGCTCTTAATCTCGCCCTCTATCTCCCTGTGCTTTTTAAACTTTATAGGCGTTTTGAGTTTGGGAATTTTGACCCTGTTGCCCTCTATTTTGAAGTGCTGAGGAATTACGACGGCGTTTGTGCGTTTCTTTTTCTTGAACTTGGGAAAACCGCTTAAACCTTTGAAGAAGTTTTTAAAAGCCCTGTCAAGCCAACGGACTGCTTCCTGCAAGGATTGGCTGTTAGCCTCTTTAAGGAAAGGGTATTGCTCTTTAAGTTTGGGAAGTAGTTTTTTGTATTCGTAGAAATTCCACTTTTTGCCGTTGTTTTTGAAGTCGTTAATGGCGATTTCAAGAATTTTGTTATAAACGAAGCTTAATAACTATTTGGCGGTTGAGAAACTCTCTTTGTTCTTTATTGGGGTAAAGGCGAAAGCGGTAAACATAGAGCATTGCCACCTCTCCTTAAAGTTAATTTATCAAATTTTCGTTGAAAAACTATGTGATAGTTGCAGTTATATAACCCACCTTACGGCGGGGCGGGCTGTATCCCCTCTTTAAAAAGAGGGGGATTAGCCCGCAAAATTATCCTAAAGACCGCCTATCAAGAATAGCTTTTGAGCTTTTTGAAAATCTATTTGCCAAATATGGAACTAAAATAGAAGTCGTGGATAATTCGGAAAACCTACATTCCCAAGAACAAATAAAGGATGCGGTTGAGGAGCTTATTAGCTTTGTTCACTACATAACTTCCAAAATCTACGGGAGTAGAAGCTACAAAAACCAAAAGTTAAAAAAGTGCGTTCGGGAGGTTTTAAATGAAACAGACCTTAACGCTTGAAATTAGTCTTACCAAACGAAGCGTTATTAACAAACTTGAAAGGGCCAGTTTAACTTTCCAGCACTTTAAAAATCTCCTATACCTTTGCATTCGGGAATATTTCAATCAGACCAAAGACTTAAAACCCTTTTTGTCTATTTCCTTTTTGGAAAAATTTGTCAAGGGAAAGGTTAATTTGCCTTTTGAAAACGAGAAGATTAAAAAGTGGAAAGGAGAACTCAAAAATTTATGGGAGGAAAAGATAGGAAGCGATACCGTTAAAGCTCTGGTTAAACAGATAACCCATGAGGTTAAAGCTGTTGAAAGAAAATGGGAAGAAGGTCTGAAATCTTCTCTGCCAAGACCGAGAAAACTTAAAAACACTCATAAATTTACCCTTACAACCAACCCGAATATGGTGGTAGATAAAAGAAACTTAAAGAGAAGCAAGGAAAACGCAATCGTTGTAAGGCTCGGCAAAGCTTTCGGAGCGGTAAAGATAAAGCTACCCAAGGGTTTTAATGTCAAAATTAGAGATGTTAAGCTTACTTGGTTTAGAAACTGCGAAGTTGTAGCAAGAATTAGCTATGAAATAGAGGTAGGAGATTTCAAACCCAACCCTGATTATTGGCTTTCCTTGGATTTAGGAGTGGTTAATCTTATAGCTGGCATTTCCAACAAAGAAGACTTGCCATCAATAATAGTGAACGGAAACGGGATAAAAGCTTTCAACCAATGGGTAAACAAACTTAGTGCAAAGCTAAAAAGTGAAGGGAAAAGCGTTAATCCCAGCTTTGCAGCTGGGTGCTATTGTAAGAAAGATTTAGACCGAAAACTTTGGCGGTATAGGGCAAAAAGGATTAAAGGGCTGTTTCATTCGGTTAGCAACTTTATAGTATCGTTATGCCTAAAACACAATATAGGAAAGCTGATACTCCCTAAAGGTTTGGAAGAAGAATACCAAAAGGAGAGCGAAAAATCTTCAAAGTTCAACCAAGAGTTTAGGTTTTTGCCGTTAGGAAAGCTCAAAGAAATGATTGAATACAAGGCTAAGCTGTTTGGAATAGAGATATTAGAAGAACCAGAGCCTTACACTTCAAGGGTAAGTAGCGTAAGCGGAAACATTGAAGTGTTAAGTGGCAAAAGCAAAGAAGAGATAACAAAAAAAGATTTAAAAAAGCTAAGATTTGAAGGTAGAAGAGTTAAGAGAGGTCTTTTTAGAGACCTAAAGCTTAAGAAAATTTTTAATGCGGATTTAAACGGTGCTTTAAATTTGGCGATAAAAAAGCTTGGAAGAAAAGCAAGAGAAGGATTTTTAAAGCTAAGAAATTGGCTTGGCAAGTTATCAAGGGCGGTAAAGGTATCCCCCGAGTTCCCGCCTAATGCGGGAATAGGGGGTAGTATTTCCTACCCCCTTTGAGGGGTAGCGAAGGACATCTCGTGAGTATAAGGTATTATCTTTGATACCGCTTGATACTATTCACGGGATGTCCTTCTTTTTTGGTTTTTTCGATAATTTCCCTCAGTTTATATTTCAGTTCTTTTAAACCTTCCCCCGTTAGGGCGCTTATTGCTATAACTTCCAAACCATATTTTTCTTTGAAATATTTTTTTAGCTCTTCTATTACCGAGGGGTCGCTTACCGCGTCTATTTTGTTCAAGACGACTATGGCGGGCTTTTTTAGAAGGTCGGGCGAATAGTTTTCCAGTTCCCTCCTCAATATTTCAAAAGCTTCTTTGGGGGGTATCTGGGCAAAGTCGCTAACGTCGAGAACAAAGGCTAAAACTTTAGTCCTCTCTATGTGCCTTAAAAACTCGTGCCCCAAGCCTTTACCTTGGCTTGCCCCCTCTATCAATCCCGGTATATCGGCAATTACGTAGGAATAGAAATCGTCAAAGCCCACCACTCCGAGGTTGGGCTTGCGGGTTGTAAAGGGGTAGGGTGCTATCTCGGGTTTGGCGTTGGATAGGCGGCTTATAAGGGTTGATTTACCCGCGTTGGGAAAACCTACCAGCCCAACGTCGGCTATCGATTTTAGTTCCAATATTACCCACCTTTCTTGGCCTTTTTTACCTTTGGTAGCAAATCGGGGGGCTTGACGGGTTGGTGTGGCAAAGTGGGCGTTTCCCAAACCGCCCTTTCCTCCTTTGGCTATAACCGCCCTTTGACCGTCTTCGGTTAGGTCGGCTATTATCTCGCCCGTTTCTGCGTCTTTGACCACCGTTCCCACGGGAACCTCCACTATGAGGTCGGCCCCGTCTTTACCTTTCTTTTTCTTTCCGCCGCCGGGACGGCCATTTTCCGCCTTCAAATGCTTTTGGAATTTCAAATCGTAAAGGGTATGTTTATTTTTGGTTGCGACGAATATAACATCCCCGCCTTTGCCTCCGTCTCCGCCGGCGGGCCCTCCGCGGGGGCGATATTTTTCCCTTAAAAAGGCGACGGCCCCATCTCCGCCGTCGCCCGCCTTAACGTAAAGCTTTACCTTATCTACAAATTCCATAATTCTTAAATATTTGCCGAGGCGATAAATATGAAAGGAAAATTCCTATTTTTCTCTTTGCTAATTGGAACTGTCCTTTTAACTTTCCAAACATTAAAAGAAAAAGTCAACCTTGAAGGATTAAAAATAAAAAACGGCTCCCTAATTTTGGAAAAATTTGAATTAAAATTACCCAAATTTAGCTTAGGTTTTTACAACTTAAACCTTTCGTGGAAAAAAATTTATTTAACCTCCCTTTGGATTAATGTTCCACCTTCCCCTCCCGAGGCTGTTTATTCTCCCTACCTCATTAGGTTGAAAGAAACCGTCCAAAGTTTGGAACTTTTGAACAAAATTCTCTATAAACTCCCTTTGGAATTTTATATTTCCTCCTTTTATGGAAAGTTTGGAAGCTTTTCCCTCGATGTGGAAAAACTTTCTTTTAAAGACCGAACCTTAAAGGCCCTTTATATCCAAGGCTTTAACGACCAACAGGAGGTTTTTTTAATAACTAAACCTAAACTGAAGGTGGAAAAAAAACAACTAACCCTAACCCCCCTTTGGGTGGAAACACCCTTTGCCAAGGTAAGGGTTGAGGGAAATTTTAAAAACCAAAAGTTGGAGCTATTTAGCAAACTATACCCCCAAACTGTTAAAGGCTATATTTTTGCAAACCTTTTGTTGACCGAAAATAGATTGCTCCTTCCCTTGGAGGGGAAATTTACTGTCCAAAACGAGGAAATAGACCTTAAGGGGCGAGCCTCCACCACCGACGGGAAGAATATTAAAGGTTTCCTTAATTTGGAAAACCGAATAGTAAAAATCCGAAGTCGGTTTAACTACAACCTCATAGAAGGCCCTAAGGTGGTTTTTAACGGTAGACTCCAAAAGGAGGTTTGCAACAAAAACCTTTCCCTTATTTTCGGAGGAACTTTATTAAACCAAGGTTTGTATGCGGCCTACTACAACCCCTTAACGGAGCTTTACGGTTGGCTGGTCTATAAATTGGAACCCAAAGGCAATTGGATTGAAAACCTCCGAGCCTTCGCCCAAACAAAGGGTTGGGAACTCAAGCTGGAAAAAGGAATCTTAAAAAGCCTTTGGGAAAATTATCAACCTCCCCAACTGTGCCAATTTCAATTAAAAACCCTTAGCGGTTTCGCTCTATTGAACCTCCGAAAAAAGGATTACCTGGCAAAAACCTCCGTAGATGGTTTTACCTATAAAAACCTTAGCGGGGGAAAAACCCAACTCTTCTTAAAAGGAAACACCGAGAGGCTTACCCTTAAAAGCCGAGGCTCAATAAATGCCGACCTTAGGGTTAACTTTTTAGGAACCTTACAAGGACAAATAAAAACCTCCCTTTTGGTGAACAACAAACCCCTTCAAATAGACCTTAAAAAGGTTTCCTTTAACAAAACCACCAACCTATGGATAGGAAAGGTTTATTTAAACAAATTAAGTTTTAACAACATAGAAACCTCCCAAACCGAGGTTTATTTAAAGCTTTTCCCCCTCGAGAGGAAAATCTCGGTCGACTTGAAAGGAAACAACCAAGGATTCCTTTATGCGGACTTGAAAAGAGAAACCTTCAACGGGTTTTTAAAAAGCGATATATCCTTAAACGGGAAAAATTTAAACCTATCCCTTGCCGCCAAAGGGAACAAAAACAGAGGCACCTTGGAAGGAAACCTATTTGACAAATACCTTTTTAAGGTCGACTATCAAAAACTAAAACAAAAGGTTGAAATAGCCCTTAAGGCGGCCACGCCCTTTGTCAACGCCCAAGGAAAAGCCCTTGCGGGAGAAAACTTTAAAGATATAGATTTCAATCTGTCGCTGGTTGCCCAAAGCGGGCTTTTACCCCTTTATTTCCCCTACCTACAACTTTATGGAAATATTGATTTGAAAAAAAATACCCTTCGGGTTAATTCCCTGCCCGCCTGCTTCTTTCTATTCGGCCAACAATTAACCTGTCTAAAACCTATAAACATTTGGGGATATTTAAACCACCCTTTTGTGGAAATAGAAAGTTTCAAAAACCAACCAGTGGAAATAAAAGTTAAAGGTCATATTCTCCAAAATTGGGATTTAAAAGGACTAATAAAACTCAAAAAGGTTTTTCTAAACCAACTATTAGCCCCCAAAGGGGTCTATCTGTTGAAACCCGAGGCCTTAACCCTGGCCTTTGAAATAGAGGGAAGCGACCCATTGGAAGGATTAACCATAGCAACCGACCAACAACTGGAACTTATATCCTCCTACCTTTACAAGCCCCTAATAGCCTATATAACCATCGATGTAAGAAAAGCTTTAGCCAACCTATTGGTGGGATTAACTACGGTCGATACCAATGTGTTGGGAACAGTAAAAGTTAGTGCACGACTAAAAGAACCTTACAACCTCAAAGTGGAAAACGATATAAACAACCTACCTTTAAGGATATTTTTTCCCAACTTTTTGAGCTCTTACATAAACCTAACTGTGAAAGGAACTATAAAAGGAAAACCCTCCCAAGGCTTTAACATAAACCAAAGGGTGGGCTTAGGCGGTTTTGTAAAAGTTTTAAGTTTTAAACCGCCTTTTGGAACGGAAAACAAAAACCCCAAGAAAGGGGAGAAAAAATTAAAAATCCACTACAACGTGGAAATAAAAAACATCCAACCTTTGTATGTAAACCTACCTAACGGTAACCTTCTGGTGTATATAAAGGGAAGAGCAACCGATAAAGGGCAAAACCTAAAAATAAAAATTGTCTACGGAAGGATAAATCTGTTAGGTAAAAACTTCACCGTAAGTTCCGCAACGGTAGAAATTAAAAATGGTCGAATTTATGTAGACCTACCCCTTATTTATTACGCAACCGACCGAACTATTTATTTGAAAATCTACGGTTATCTGCCCGTGGAAAACTTGAAATTGAGGGTTTACTCTATACCTCCCGCCCCGGAAAACGAACTGCTTTTAGCCCTCTTTGGCTCGGGGGCGGCCAACGCGGGGACTCAAGGATTACTTGCCCAACTTACCAACCTAAGAAACCTTTTCCTTAGTGCCGCCACCGAAGGGGTTATGCGGGTGGTCAACAGCTTGGCCCAACAGCTGTTAGGCGGAATAAAAGTAAAATTTGAGCCCGCTTTTGACCCCAAAACAGGCTTTAGCTTCGGCGTCGATATAGAAAAGGACTTCGGTTCCTTGGCGGCGGTTGGTTACCATTGGCTTCCTTCGCCCGACCCAAAAACTACCTACTGGTGGGGAGCCCTTAAATTCGGTGCGGGAGTTTTTATGAGGTTGCAAAAATATTCGGACAACACCGCCGCCGGTTCGGTAAGGGTTATTAAGGATTTCGGAAACCCTTTTGATTAAGAAAAACCTAAAAAGAGGTAAAGAAGATTTAACTTCGGTAGGTTTTTGAAATACCAATCTTTCCTTTTAAAGGTTTTATTTAAAAATCCCCTAAATGGCGTTAAGTAAATAATCAAGCAACTTGGAAGAGGTTCCTATCATTTGGGATATAGCCTGATATTGTTGCTGTAGTTTTAACAACTCCGAAAGTTCTATATCGGTATTAACCCCAACTTTGGCGGTATATTTACTTTCCAAAGACTGGTAGAGGTTCATTTCGGTATCTCGGAACACCTTGAGGTTGGTTAAATCGTTGCTAACCTTGGCGGCAAAGGTATCGTATTGGGAACCTACGGTATCCCACGCTTGGTTGAAGTAGCTTTGGTCGGTATCTCCCTGCGTTGTATCGTAAGTGTCCAAATCTGTTTTGGTAATGTTTACGCTGATATCGCTCAAATCGGTTCCCGCAAAAATGTATTTACCATTACCGCTATCCGCTCCCGATAGATAGGAATTTTCAATTAGGGTGCTTGCTAAATTATTCAACTCTTGTTTGTAATCCTCCATACGGTAGTAGGTATTAAAGTAGGCACCCAAAAGGCCACTTTCAAAAAATCGGTGGTCGGAGCTTTCCCACACCGTGCCACCTACGCTTACGGTCATTGTTTGGCTATCGAAATCTAATTTGTTGAAGTTGGAGCCTTCCACCAAAGTTATGTAGCCGTTGGCGGTGGAGTTGTTATTTTTTATTAAAACGGTGGCCACCCCGAGTTCGTCGGTTTTTACTTCCACCGGAACATATTGGGACAGCTGTGAAATTATTTCGTCCCTTTTATCCAGTAGAAATTTGTAATCGTTGGAGTCGGTTTTAGACTCGTTGGCTAAAAGCAATATCTGCTTGTTAACTTCCGCCAGCTGTTGCCCCAAGGTGTTTATGGTTTCCACCGTTTTTTCAATATTGCCCACCATTTGGTTTTGGACACCTTGGAGGGCGGTATATCGGTTTTTCATTGCGTCTATAAGAGATTGGGCATAGGCCAATAAGGTTTCTTTACTTCCGTCCAGGGTAGGGTTTTGTAGGAAATCCAAAACAGCTTTGAAATAGTTGTCGATGTAGCTTTTTAGCCCCGTTCCGTTAACATCGTCGAAGTAGGTTGCCACCGAAGAGAGAATGGAATATTCTTCGTCGTAGCCCTTGTATTTGGTTAGGGAGTTATTTTTTTGCTGTAAAAGAACATTGTCGGCCGCCCTATTTACGTCGGCAACAACAACGCCACCGCCGTAGATATTTTGCAAAACAGGATTTTCTTTTACATAGTCGGGGTTATCTGCGTTGGCTATATTTCTGTTTCTTATATCTATAGCCTTTTGGTTTGCCTTCAGCGCCGAAGATAGTATGGACAACGAATAGAGCATTTTTATATCCTCCCTTCGAATTTAAAATTATGAAGCACGCTTTGGGCTAAAGTGTTGACCACTTCCTCAAAGCGGGATAGCTTATGTATAAGCTTCCTCAAAAGGATTTTTTCTTCTTCCGAAAGACTTTCCTTCTCTTGGACTAAAGAAATTACTTCCACTATTTGGGAATAAAATTTTTCTAAATCGAAGGGCGATGTAAAATTTTTATCCAGCTCCTCCAAGAGGTCTTTTAAATTCTTTTCCATTAATAAAAATAAAACTGCATCACCCCCGTTTTTTGGAGCCTCTAAATAATGCACAATGGCCCGAAGTTTATCAGTTGGCAGTTAAAATTAAGCGGTTACTAAAATAATCCCTCCATGAAAAGGGCCCTTTTAACACTAGCACCCATGTGTAGCATGGGGTTAACGCTTTTAGCTTTTCTCCCCCTGTCAGGTTTTGCCCTTATATTTTCCCCAAAGGTGGAGGTATTAATTCAACCCCGTTTGGATTACGGAGACCTATACTTTACCGATGGTAGTTTCAAAAAAGAAAAAGATTTTTACCTTAGGAGGTTTGAATTAAAAATAAGCCAAAAGGTGGGAGAGGTTAAACTTTTTGCAAAATTGGCCGCCAATAGGTTTTTCGAAAACTACCTAAAAGGTAAAAAAGAAAACTATCCCCACATTGTTTATATAAAAAAGCTATACGCCCTATGGAATTACAAACCAAGTTTTAAACTATTGGTGGGAAGAGATAAAAAACCCTTTAGTAGGGCAGGTTTAAATTCCTCCGAAACCCTATTGTTGGTGGATAAACCCCAACTTTTCTTGGATTTGAAAACTTGGCTGGGAGATTACTACGCCGCCCAAATTGAAGCCCAAGGCTTTCTAAAAGGAGGAACCGTCCGCTACCGTATTGCCACCGCCAACGCCTACCGCTTCGAAGTTTATAACCATTTAAACGCCCAAAATGTCCATGTAAACCAAGCCTTGGGCAACAATTGGTTTTTTAGATTGGAGCTTTCCCCCAAAGGGTGGGTTGAAAGAAAGATAAACAATACCACCCTGGGGAAAAGATTTATAACCTTTGGCCTATCGGCGGGTTATTTGGGAAACTTTAAAGCCACCTACCATGGAATAACAACTTCGGGCTATGCCACCTTAAGGGGAATTGATTTTTCCTTCAGATTACCTTCCAAGGTGGGCAATATAGTTTTCAGCTCCGAGTATCTGAAAGGTAAATACCACCTTAGTAAATTGGAAAACAAAACCACCGAAGGGTTTTATGTTCAAGGCGGTTATTTATTGCCCTTCAAAGTATTCAATACATTTTTAGAAACCGCTTTCAGGTTTGAAAAAATTACCAACCACCCGGGGGACAAGAGAAGTTATATTTACACCTTCGGATTTAACGACTACCTGAAAGGTAAAAGGTTGAAATTTTCCTACGATTGGAGCTATATAGGCAACGTTAACACCTTCGAAGGAAAAGACCAAATAATAAACCGTTTTCAGGTTCAGATAATTTTTTAAAAGAAAAGGAATATTAATTTCTACACTTTTCCTTATATTGGGAAAGTTGGACACAATATTTATCGTCCTTCCCAAGGACTTCATCGAATACTTTGAACCAACATTGGTAGGGAAGGGTTAGTTTAAACTCTTCGGGGGAAAAGTTGGCCATTTTAAATTGCTCCTGGAGAGAGCTAAAAGCTTCTCCACCCTCGGAGCCAGCCCCAATAAACCTAAACTTGAAACTTCCAACATTATAAAAGCTACTTACATTTAAACCGCCCGTTTCCCTTAGGTAATTCGCATATTGAACAAACGCATCAAGAATTAGCTCCAGCTCTTGGCATTTTTTGTAACGCTCGGCACTATAAAGGGCCAGATAGCCTTCGGTTAACCTCGCGAGTATAAATTCTGCATCGGCCGCAATGCTGGACCAGCCCCCCAGCAATTTGGATGCTCCCCCCAAAAATAGAACGCCGGTAAAGAGAAGTGCCCGGTTTAGGGCTTTTTCTATTTGGGGATTGTCAAGTTCAAAACCCAACCTTAAAAGGTTTAAAAAAGCGGCCACTTCGGCGGTGGGAATTCTGACAACCTCCCGAAAGTAGGAAGGGCCCCCTCCCTCAAAGGGATATTCCGCCCAATATCCTCCGTGTTTTACCAACCCCTTAATTTTTTTTCCTTGGTATTGAACTAAAATGTCCGCTATTTCTTGGGCTAAGGGTTTTAACTCTTGTAGTCTTTCTTTGTCTATAAAACTTTCCGAATTTTTCCTTTTAAAAAGTCTCCTTAGCAGCGGAATGGACTTCCTTAGGGGCTCAAAAGGTTGATAGAGTTGACCTTCTTTAAAATTCTTGCCGTAGCGGATTAGGAGGTTTTTCTTAACTTCCAATAGTTGTTTTTCAAGCTCTCTTAGCATCATAAGTTTCCATTCTTCTTTCGCGGTTTTTGACATGTTTTGACAACCACGGTTTTTTATTCAAAATGGACACACATAAAGGGTTTGCTTTGGCAAATCTTTAACCTTAAAGGTCAATCTGCAGGGAACTATTATCGGAACTTTAACATTAAGAACACTAAGAGTTTGAGGGTCTATTTCAACCTTCCACTCTTGCTTTAATCTTTCTAAGTCTTTGTTATATAAGGAGCGTAGGGAAGGGTCTGAGTGGTGAATAAAATTTCCGTTGCGAAAGGTTCTTCCCTCGACACCGCCCAAACCGTAAATTTTGGCTATAAAACTTCTATCAACCAAATTAAAAGGTCTTAACGATAGCAATAGGGCCGCCCTACGGTGGGCAGTATCATGATTTAAACGGGTGGTTTTTCCGTTTATAACCTTTATTGGGTTTGAACCGAGAAAAATATAATCACCGGTGGTGTATTTTTGAATTTCCTCAGATTGGATTCTTTTTATATCCGAACCTTTCAGGACTAAAAAACCAGTTTCCAACCTTTGGAGTTTAAACAGCAGGTTTTCCAATAGATGTTGGTAATAACGTAACTCGCTGTGGGCTAAAAGATGGTTCTTCCCTTTGGAGAGCAATTTTTCAAAAAGTTCCTGATAGAGGTTTTTAAATTTTCGGAGGTATTCCTTACACGGTTTTACTTCTCCTTTGGAACAAAAGTAGTCGGCCAAGGTGGCTAAAGCATCTATGTAGTAGGAGCTATTTTTTTCCACCTTTAGAAGGGTTTCTATACCCTCTTCAATCCGACCCAGTTTTAAAAGAAGATAACCCTTTCGGTAGTAAAGTTCATTTTTCAATTCGGGGTCGGGTCTTACCGCAAACTTAAGAAGGTATTCAATTTCTTCCGCTACTTGTAAAGCCCTCTTAAAATCGTTTTTGAATAATTTTTCGTCCCTCAGTTGGGTTATAAGTCGTTTTAACAAATCCTTTTTCCGATGCATCATAAAGTTTTTTTGATGTAACCATAAAACTTAATGGAGGAAATCCGACAAATCCAATCGGTGGGTATTTTTATTAATGCCCTAATTTGGGGTTTTTTAGCTCTCTTAATCTCGGGAAGTTTTTTTTACTGTGAGTATAAACCCCAAAGCTGTGAAAAATTAGTCCTTTGGCTACGGAAAAAGTTCGGTAAAAAAAAACCTAACGGCGGTTGGACTCCTACTTATAACCTCCTCCCTTAGTGTGGGTAGTTGTTTAAAAATTCCTTCCTCGGAAAAAGTTTATTACCCCCACCAAGGTCTAAATTTTGATATTCCTCCTTCGGCGAAAAATAAGATTTACCAACTGGCGTTGAAATATTACAACCTTGGAAACTATGTAGGGGCTTTGCAACTCTTCCTTTGGTTGGAAAACTATAAAAATTCCCCTCAGTATGTAAAACTGTTAAGGAAGTTTTTTAAAGCCCCGTCGGTGGATTATATAAAAGGCGAACCCACCGTTAGGGTTCTTTTAGGAAGGAACTTTAAAGAGGTAATAATTGGAAACGGGAGACCCTACAAAGTAATAGTTCTAAGGGGCAAATTCCTGTTTAAGGGAAAAGGACTTAAAAACCTCCACCTGGAAATAAAAAAAACTACCTACCTAACGGTGGCTGGGAAAAACTACCGCCGAACCTATCCCGTCAAAGGGGAATTAACCTTTTTGAACAAGGAAGGGGAAAACTATTTAATTCTTTCCCTACCTTTGGAGGAATATCTAAAGGGAGTTCTCCCGAAGGAGGTTTATCCCTCTTGGCCTATCGAAGCCCTCAAAGCCCAGGCTGTTGCCGCCCGCACCTACGCCCTCTATAACCTCTTAAAAAACAGAAATAAACCCTACGATGTGGACAGCACCACCCTTTCCCAAGTTTTCGGAGGCGTATCTATAGGAAAAAGAACAACCGATTTGGCGGTGGAGCTAACCCGCGGCCAAATATTAACCTACGAAGGGAATGTTATTTACGCTATGTATTCCTCCAATAACGCCCCCTGCACCCACTCCTTTAAAGAGCTATTAAAAATAGACCTACCTTACTTGGAAAAGGTAAAGGACATTTACTCTTTAAAAGCCCCCAAATGGGTTTCCTGGGAAAGAAAAGTCCCCAAAGAGGTTATCCTCAAAAAACTCCAAAAATACGGTTTCGATTTAATCCAAATAAGGGATATAAAAATCGCCAAAACCAACGGTTGTAAAAGGGTTTTGTGGATAACCTTAGAAGGGAAATATAAAAAAATAACCCTCCCGGTGGACTTTTTCTTTAGATACCTTTTAAGGTTGCCTTCGGATAGCTTTTTTATAACGGGCAAAAGTGGGAAATATATAACCTTCAGCGGAATAGGTTTTGGCCACGGTTTGGGTATGAGCCAATGGGGTGCCTACGTAATGGCCCAAGAGGGTAAAAGCTACCGCGAAATTTTAAGTTTTTATTACCCCCATACTACGTTGGAAAAGGTTTATAAATAAAACCCTACTGCTATGGGCAAAGAAGAAGGCTTTCTTTACCGCCTAACGGTTAACACTATAATTCCCACCTCCAAGGCGGGAAAAACCCTTAAATTGGAAGACCCCGTGGTGGTTTTGGGCAAATAAAATTTTCTTTTCCTTCCCATGTCCGTTTTAAAAGTAGAAAAATCCCTTTACGGGCCCTATTTTTTAGCACAAACTCAGGATGGGCTAAAAGTAAAAATCCCCCGAACCGCCCCCGGGGAAATTTGGAAAGGAAAACACCTAAAGGAGGATATATTCCAACCCCTAACCCCTCTAAGGTTAAATTACACCGTCCGAAGGGTGGGCTTTTGCGGTTATTATCCCTTTTGCGGTTCCTGCCAATGGCAACATATAAAACCCCAACACCAAAGGGAATTTAAAATTCAACTTTTTGAGGAATACATAGGTTTAAAACCTCAAAGGGTTCTTATTTCTACCTCCGAAGAGGGTTATAGGGTTAAAACCTTCCTCTATTGGCGGGAGGGAAAATTAGGTTTTAAAAAGGCTTGGTTTTACGACATTGAGCAACCGATAATGGATATCGTTCATTGTCCTTTACTCCACCCGCGGTTAAACAAAGTTTTAAAACTTCTTAAAAAGGTTAAATTTCCCAAAAGCCTCCATGCGGTGGAACTTTTTACCAACCCCCAAAGGGAGGAGGTTTTTTTAAAACTTCTCTTTCTCAGGAAGGAATTTCCCGAAGGGGATTTTATAAAAAATTTGGTTGAAGAACTTTTCAGCTTAAAGCCGAAGGATTTGGAGCTTTCCATAGGAATATACCGAGGCGAATATTTGAATTGGGAGAGGGTTAAAGTTTACGGAAATTGGGAAAGCTTAATAGAGGTAGGCGATTACAAATTCCTGGTTTCCCCCGACGCTTTTATCCAACCCAACCATTACCTCTGGAGGGAGTTTATCCAATTAATAAAACCCACCGAGGTTTACAAAACGGGCTTAGAGCTCCACGCGGGGATAGGTTTTTTTACCTTACACCTCTCGCGGTATGTGGAAAAACTGGAAAGCTCCGATATAGGAAAGGAAAGTTCCCGCCTAAGGGAATTGAACTTAAAACTAAACCGAATAAGGAATGTGGAAAGTTATGCCCTCGACGCTTATAAGCACCTAAAGAGAATAAAAAAGGTTGACCTATTGGTGGTAGACCCTCCGCGGGGAGGTTTAACAAAACCTGTTTTAGGTCTAATTTTAAAGAAGCTCCCAAAGGAAATTATCTATATTTCCTGCAACCTTGAAAGTTTAAAAAAAGACCTTTCCCAACTAAGGGAAAAATATGAAATTGTCAAAACCGCCTTGGTGGAGCAGTTTCCCAACACCCACCATATAGAGAGCGTTGTATGGTTAAAGAGAACTTAGAAGGGAAAAATAAAAGTTTTTAACCTACCTTTTGGAGGAATTTATAAATTCTCTCCGCCAGTTGGTCGGGCATTAATTCGAACTTGCGAAGGAGCTCTTGGGCGGTTCCGCTTTCTCCGTAGGTGTCGGGAATTCCTATTTTCATTGTGGGAACGGGGGCTTTGGTGGATAGAGCTTCTAAAACGGCGTCGCCCAAACCGCCTATTGTGGAATGTTCTTCAATAGTTACCACCTTGCCCGTTTTCTTGGCACTTTCGGCTATTAGGTCGGCGTCTATAGGTTTGACGCTTACGGGGTCGATAACTTCGGCGTCTATACCGTATTTTTCTTTCAAAATGGTGGCAGCATCCAGGGCGTGGGAAACCATTAGACCCACGGCAACTAGGGTTATATCCTTACCCTCTTTTAGAACAAAACCCTTTCCGATTTCGAATTCCACATCTTCGGGATATACGATAGGGAACTTTTCCCTTGTAAGCCTTACATAGAAGGGGCCCGGAGTTTCGTAAACCTTATAAAGGATTTTTTTCAATATGTTGCTGTCGGCGGGGACTATAACGCGTATATTGGGGATGGCTCGCATTATAGCCATATCCTCGTTCATTTGGTGGGAGGCTCCGTCGGGGCCTACGGTTATACCGGTGTGGGTGGCCACCAATTTAACGGGCAATTCGTTGTAGCCTACATGCTGCCGAATAATTTCCCAAGCCCTTCCGGTCAAAAACATTGAGAAGGAGCTGCAAAAAACCACCCTATCCTTGTCGTAGGCCAAACCCGAAGCTACTCCTATAAGGTTCTGCTCGTCTATTCCTACGTTGAAAAACCTTTCGGGGAATTTGTTGCCGAACATCGCGGTTTTGGTGGAGGTGGAAAGGTCGGCGTCAAGGACGCACATTTTGGGGTCTTTTTCTCCCAACTGAACCAAGGTTTCACCGTAAACTTTCCTTAAATCCCCTTTGGGTGCATCTTTTGTATATAAAAACATTGTTTGTTACCTCCGTTTATTTTTTGTCGTATTTGGCGAGAAATTCCTCTATTTCTTTTTCAGAAACGCCCAACTCTTTCATTGCTTGGATGAATTTTTCCCTGTCGGGGGCTTTTCCGTGCCATGCGGGGGTATTTTCCATAAAGGAAACGCCTTTACCTTTTACGGTTATAGCCCTTATAGCAACGGGCTTTTCTTTCGCTACGGCGGTTGCCTCATCGAGGGCTTCAAGGATTTGTTTATAGTCGTGGCCGTCTATTGTTATCGTGTGCCAGCCGCAGGCCTGGAATTTGTCCTCGATGGGGTATATTCCGCTGTTAACGTTGGGCACAAAATCGTCCAGCTGAATGTTGTTGTTGTCTATTATCGCTATGAGGTTTTTGGGTTTGAAGTGCTTTGCCGTCATTGCCGCTTCCCAGGTCATTCCCTCTTGCAGTTCTCCGTCGGAAAGGAGGGCGTAGGTTTTGTAGTCCAATCCGTCAAGTTTGGCTTTTAGGGCCATACCGAGGGCTATCGACAGTCCTTGACCTAAGGAACCGGTGGATGCCTCTACTCCGGGGGTGTGCTTCCTCGAAACGTGACCTTGGAGGGGGCTACCCAATTTTCTTAAGGTATAAAGTAGCTCTTTTTCGAAAAAACCTTTAAAGGCCAATATTGTGTAAAAAGCGGGAGCGGCGTGTCCTTTGGACAAAATAACCCTATCGCGGTCGGGTTTGTAGGGTTGTTTGGGGTCGACGTTTACATAACCACCAAAGTATAGGGCCACCAATATATCCATAATGGAGAGCGAACCTCCGGGGTGGCCCGAACCGGCCAAATATATCGCTTTTAGGGTTTCTATCCGTGCCTGCCGAGCTATCTCTTTTAGTTCTTCTATAGAAGGTTTCTTTTCCATTTAAGGGTTCTATTATTTTCGCTTTAACCTTGCAGAGTTCATTCCTTACTAAATTCAAACCTTGACAGTGGTTAATGTTTAAGTTAATAAACTGAATTCCCTTAGAAGTTTTATTTCTCGGGGCCACCTTTGGGGGAAGGGTGTTTCCAATATTAGGGGAATACCTTCAAAGCGATTATCTACCATCATTAACCTAAAGGGGGTTAAACCTATATAACCTTCCCCTAAAGGGGCATGTCTATCTTTTCTACTTCCTAAGGGGGTTTTGCTGTCGTTAAGGTGAACCCCTTTTAGGTATTTAAAACCTACTACCTCTTCAAACTCTTGGAAAACTTGAAAATAACCCTTTTCGGTGGAAATATCGTAGCCGGCGGCAAATATGTGGCAGGTATCGATGCAGACCCCTACTCGGCTTTTATCTTCTACCAGTTCTATTATTTGGGCCAGATGCTCAAAACGGTAACCCAAATTACTACCCTGCCCCGCCGTGGTTTCCAATACTAAAACCACTTGTTCGGTCTCTTCTATAAGTCGGTTTATTCTTTCGGCGATAATTTCAAGAGCTTCCCTTTCGGTGTATTTACCTAAATGGGCCCCGGGGTGGAAATTTATATATTTAAGACCCAACAGGTGGGCTCTTTCTATTTCATCTTTAAGGGCCAAATAGGATTTTTCCGCCTTTTGAGGGTCGGGCGAACAGAGATTTATTAAATAACCTCCGTGGGGTAATACCGAATCTATTAAAAACCCTAAGGAGTTTAGATTTCTTTTAAAAGCTTCTACCTTTTGGGGAGGGTAGGGTTTATCAAACCACCTTCGTTGGTTTTTTAAAAATAGGGCAAAGGCGTTAGCCCCTATACGGTAGGCATTTTTAGGAGCGTTGTCTACCCCTCCCGCGGTCGAAACGTGGGCACCTATAAGAGAATTTGGGCTTTTGCCTGCCGGAATGTCGGACATTCTCTTCTTATTAAAGCATCGATAACTTAAACCAGCTCTTGGAAGGGTTTTCTTTTTATCTTTTTCAAAAGATGGCAAAAGATAAAAACCTAAAAGAGGGAATAGTTGTAGAAAGGGCCGGTCAAAAGGTTGGGGTTTACCTCTTTGAGGATAAAAAAGTTTATCGAGGTATACCCCTCGGAAAAATCAGAAAAAAAACCAAGATTTACGCGGGCGACTACGTTATGGGTAGAATTGTCGACCCCAATACCTTCGCCATAGAGGAGGTCAAAGAAAGAAAAAACCTGCTGGTTCGGCCGCCGGTTGCCAACGTTGACCGCGTTGTTTTGGTTCAAACCATTCAACACCCACCTTTTCAGAACTTTTTATTGGACAACCTACTGGTGGTTTACGACCATTTGGGACTGGACACGGTGATAGTTTTTAACAAAATCGACCTCCTAGACGAGGAAGGTAAAAAAGAGCTCCAAAGGTGGGAAAAGATTTATAAAGACGCCGGTTACGATGTTTTAAAAGTTAGTGCCCACACGGGGGAAGGTATTCAGGAACTAAAAGATTACCTAAAAGGGCAAATTTGTATTTTGGCGGGCCCTTCGGGGGTCGGTAAAAGCTCCATACTTTCGGCTTTGACCGGTTTAAAACTTCGAACCCAAGAGGTAAGCGAAAAAACCGAAAGGGGTAGACATACCACCACAGGGGTGCAGTTAATCCCCTTCGGAGAAGGTTCCTTTGTGGGAGATACTCCGGGATTTTCGCGAGTGGAAGCTTTGCAATTTATGCCCAAGGAGGAAGTTCGTCTGCACTTCCCCGAATTTCTGCGTTACCGCTGTAAGTTTTCCAACTGTATGCACCTAAATGAGGAGGGTTGCGAAGTTAGGGAAGCCCTCAAAAGGGGAGAAATTTCCTGCGAACGCTACAAAAGCTATTTGAAAATGATTAAGGAATACGTAGATTGGCTGAAAGATTATTGCAAAGAAGAGGAAGATTAAAGATAAACCTCTTTTGGTTTCTTTTTTATTTAAACTTTCTGTGGAATTTTTATTCGGAAAATAGTTCCACCGCTTGGGACAAGATTTCTTCCCTTTCTTCCACCGAAGGGGCTTCACAATAAATTCTTAGCAAGGGTTCGGTTCCCGAAGGACGGATTAGTAGCCAAGCGTCGTTTTCAAAAATAAGCTTCAATCCATCGATGGTATTTACCTTATGGACTTTCCTTCCTGCAAAGGTTGTAGGAGGATTTTTTATTAACTCTTTAAGTTTTTCCTTTTCTTTGGGCTCCACCGGGAGGTCTATCCTTCGATAATAAGCTTCCCCAAAACGGTTAAATAGTTCTTTTATTACCTCCGAGGGGGTTTTATCCTTTAGAAGGAACAATTCCAACAGATAGAGGGCCGATAATAGTCCGTCCCTTTCGGGGGTAAAGTGGGGAAATCCGTAACCTCCGCTTTCTTCCCCGCCAAAAATTACGTCCTCCCTTTCGAGGATTACCCTGTTTATATGTTTGAAACCAACGGGAGTTTCTATTAAGGGAACGGAAAATTCCTTGGCTATGTGGTCGGCCAAGTAGGTTGTGGAAACGGTTTTAACAACGGCCCCCCTTTTGTTTTTGTTTTCCAACAGGTGGAGCATCAATAAAGCATAAACCAACTGGGAGTTTACAAATTCCCCTTTTTCGTCCACCAAAGCCACACGGTCACCGTCGCCATCGTTCATTATTCCGCAAAAGGCCCCGAGGGCTTTGACCTTCTCCTTTAGAGCTTGGGCGTTTTTCTCCACCGGTTCGGGTGCCCTACCGCCGAAAAGGGCGTCCCTATAGGCGTGAATTTGGGCAACGGAAACTTTTGTGTTTTCCAGAGCTTTAGCCAAATATCCAATGGAGGAACCATACATAGGGTCGTGGACTACTGTTATTTCCCTTTCCTTAAATAGGTCTATATTTACCTGCCCCCTTACTGCGGATATATATTCCTCGGTATAGTCTTCCTCCGAAAGGGAACCTTCATCGTAGAGGGGTTCCTTAGAGGGGTCTACTTTACCTATTAAACTTTCTACCTCCTGTATAAATTCGGGTGTAGCCGCCCCGCCAAAGTTTTCTTTTATTTTGTAGCCGTTGTAAATGGCCGGGTTGTGGGATGCGGTTATCATAACCCCGTTATCAAACCCTTTGTATTTAACGGCCCAGGAAACCAAGGGGGTGGTCACAGCTTTGGGGGATAGGTTAACTTTAAAACCTTCGGCATAAAAAACGGTTGCCACCTCGCGGGCAAAGTTTTCCGACATAAAACGGTTGTCGTAGCCTACAAATACCTTGTTAAAACCTTTTCTTCTAAGAACTTCGCAGTGGGCCAAAGCCACTTTTTTTAGGTTTTCAAAAGTGAAATCGCGGGCTATAACTCCACGCCAGCCATCGGTTCCGAATTTTATAGGCATAGGGAAAATTTATAACTTCTAAAAATTTTTTAGACCTTTTAGCGGACAAAAAAATTTTTTCCTTTTGGAGCTTTCTCTAATCTTCTTAACAAAGAAGGTTTAATCTATTTTCCCTTATTCGGTTGTTCTAAGGTAAACCCTTTTTTGGAGGGATTCCTAAAATGGGAGCTAAAGGAGGCCAAGAGGTGAAAACAACACTTTTTGTAATAAGACACGCCGAGAGTCAATGGAACCCCATAGGGAGATACCAAGGTTTATTAAACCCCGATTTGTCCGAAAGGGGAGAAAAACAGGCAAAAATCCTCGCCAAGGAGCTTAAAAATAAAGGTATAGAGGTCATATATACTTCCCCCCTTTTGAGAACAAAAAGAACCGCCCAAATAATAGCCGAAGAATTAAATGTTCCCCTTATAGAGGACGAAAGAGTAATAGAAATCGACCACGGTGTGTGGAGTGGAAAACTGGTCGAGGAAGTTAAAAAAGAGTTCCCCGAAATGTTTGAAATGTGGATAACCCGACCTTGGAAGGTGGATTTTCCGGAAGGGGAAAACCTTTTAAAGGTTTTCGAAAGGGTAAAAGACTTTATAAGGTTTGTAAAAGAAAAACACAAAGGCCAAACGGTGGCGGTTGTATCCCATACAGTTCCCATAAGGGCTCTCTACTGTGCGGCCTTGGAACTTCCCATAGAGAAGTTTTGGAGCTTCGGCTGCGATAACGCCTCCTATTCGATAATTAATTTCGAAGAAGACCGCACCACATTACACAAACTGAATATAACCTGCCACCTCGAAAGGGAAGGGCTTTACGAAGAAGCCCACAGGGCCCTTTGATAAAATAAAAATTTTCGCGTCAAAAATAGACACAAGGAGGAGAAAAATGAAGAAAGGAATACACCCCGAACTAAAGCCCACCACTTTCGTATGCGGTTGCGGAAATACCTTTACCTTACTTAGCACCAAAGGCGGAACCGTTTATTTGGAAACCTGCAACCAATGCCACCCCTTCTATATAGGAAAGCTAAGGGTAAAACCCGCCTATTTGGTTTTAAAACAGCAGCTGGAAGGTGGAGAGGAAAATAAATAAAACCTGTAAAGGATATTTTTTTAGAGACCTTAAAAGGGGTTAAATTTTTCACCTTATGGAAGCCTTTTCTTCCCCCTATCAAATCCTCCTTTTGCAGTTGGAAGAACAAATCCAAGCCCTAAGGCAGGTTGTCTTTAACCTTCCGGTGGATAAACTTCCCGACGACGATATTAGGAATTTTTTTCGTAAAGGGATAGAGCTCCTTCTTTTGGTCGGTGATATTTTGACAGTCAAAGAGGACTTTGAAGACCACCCCCAATTGGAGGAAGATTTAACCCTCTCCCTTTTGGAGGGAATACTTATATCCAAAACCCTCATTGAGAAACTGGAAAAAAGATTACCCCTTTTCTTGGAAACAATTACCGTTTTTGATGAACCTTTAATGGATAAGTTGGAGCAAATTTTACATTCCCTTCAAAGTTCCTTGGAACGCTCTCCCAACTCCGCCAAGCTGGATATTGATGAACTTTCTTATGTTCTACGGGAGATTGCCCGCACCTTAGAGGCAACAAGCGTTAACTTTGCCAAAGCGTTTAATAAGCCTCTATAACAAATAAAAAAGAAAAAATTAAAGTTTGATTTGTTTTAAAGAAATTATTTCGGGAATTTGTCTTAGGAGATTTAAAGCTTCCTCGGGGGCGGGCTCGTCCAAGTTCAAAATACCTATGGCCCGACCGCCTCTTTTCTCCCTACCCAATTTGAAGCCGGCTATGTTAACGTTGAATTTGCCGAGGATATTACCTATTTTGCCGATAACACCGGGAAGGTCTTTGTTTTCGAATACAAGCAAAATACCTTCGGGCTCGACATAAACCTTGAAGTTGTCTATTTGGACAAATCGGGGGAGATAACCCTCCAACACACTACCCGCAACACTGCGTTTACCCTGGTCGGTGTAAACGGTAACTTTTACCAAATGCTTAAAGTCCGGGCTGTCGGAGCTGGCAACCTCTTCCACCCTTATACCTTTTTCTTTGGCCAAGAAGGGGGCGTTCAAAATATTTACGGGGTAGTCTACCGTTTCCTTTAGAATTCCGCTGAGAACGGCCGCCGTTATGGGTTTAACATGCTCGGCAATATCCCCGTAAACTTCCACCTTAACTTCCCGAGGGTGAACGCCCGCCCACTGGACTATGAAACGACCCATTTTTTCAGCCAAGTCGAGAATGGGCTTTATCAATGTCAGTGCCGACAGGTCGGGGAAGGGAGCGTTAACCACATGTTCGGGAGTTTCTCCTTTAAGGGCTTTAATTACTTGTTGAGCCACCATAATGGCCACGTTGGCCTGCGATTCGCGGGTGTTGGCACCTATGTGGGGCGACAAGGAGAGGTTTATTTTTCCTTCCTCCCAAAGCTCCAAAAGGGCATCTATAAATTCCTTGGGAGGGGGTTCGGGTTTAAAAACATCGAGGGCGATACCTTTTATTTTTCCTGTCTTGGCAACCTCTACAAGGTCTTCTTGGTTTATAATTCCTCCGCGGGCACAATTTACAATGTAAACCCCATCTTTCATAAGTTCCAATTGGGGTTTGGAAATCATATTTAGGGTTTCCTCGGTTAGGGGGGCATGTATTGTTAGAACATCGATTTCTTTTAGCATATCCTCGAGGTTGTCGACCAATTTAACGCCCAAACGGTCGGCCTTGGAGCGGGGGATATAGGGGTCGTAGGCGTAAACGTCCATGCCGAAGGCTTTGCTCCGAATGGCCACCTGAGAGCCTATATTTCCCAAGCCGATAATTCCCAATTTCTTACCGTAAAGCTCTTCACCCATAAATTTTTTTCTTTCCCATTTGCCGGCGGCCACCGAGCTGTGGGCTTTGTGTCCATTACGCATTATGGTGAGCATGTGCATCATTGTCAGTTCGGTGGCCCCTATGGTGTTTGCCCCGGGGGTGTTTACTACGAGAATTCCCCTTTTGGAGCACTCTTGGAGGTCAACGTTGTCAACGCCCACACCTGCACGCCCTACTACTTTAAGATTTTTAGCCCTTTCCAGGAGCTCTTTATTAACAGGTGTGCGGCTTCGGGTTATTATTGCATGGTAGGGTTCTATAATTTCCAAAAGCTCTTCAAAAGGTATTTCGGGACGATAATCCACCTCTATTTCGGGGTCTTTTTGGAGTATTTTTATACCTTCTTCGGCTATAGGGTCGGTGATTATTACCTTGTAGGTCATGTTCTTTAATTATAGAAAGCGTCTGTTTACGTTTTTTAATAGTCGGCTAAACTAAGGAAGTGGAAGGGGATATAGAAACCTTCCTAACAATTTTTGGTTATTTAGATACTGCAAAAGAGATTTCCCTCGGGCGGTAGAAAAGTAAATCCAACATATCCTTAAGGTAAATTTTTAAATCCTTTCTGTGGACGACGTTGTCTATTAAGCCCTTTTGGAGGAGAAATTCGGCAGTTTGGAAGCCTTTGGGCAATTTCTGCTTTATTGTCTGTTCGATAACCCGAGCGCCGGCAAAGCCTATTCGTGCCCCCGGTTCGGCCACTATAATGTCGCCCAAAAAGGCAAAGCTGGCGCTAACTCCTCCCATTGTAGGGTCGGTCAGAACCGTTATGTAGGGCACTCGGGCTTTATTTAAAAAGCCGACCGCTATAGAGGTTTTTGCCATCTGCATTAAAGAAAGTATGCTTTCCTGCATGCGGGCTCCGCCGGAGGCGGTAAAAACTATAAGAGGTATTTTATTTTCGGCACAATATTTGCACGCCCTATAGAAACGTTCGCCCACCACCGAGCCCATAGAACCTCCGATAAAGTTAAAATCCATAGCCCCAACGACCGCCTTTCTTCCGTAGATGTAGCCTTCCACGAAAATAATCGCTTCGTCGGCCGAGGATTTCTTCTTAGCCTCTTCTAAGCGTTCTTTGTAGGGTTTTAGGTCTTTAAAATTTAGGGGGTCGGTGGGTTGGATTTCGGTAAAAAGCTCCTTTCTATCCCCTTCATCCAAAGTTATATCAATCCTTGTTCGGGCATCAATTCTGAAGTGATACCCACAGGAGGGACAAACCCAAAGGTTATCCTTTAGGTCGGGGGTATATAAAAGTTCCTTACATTGGGGGCACTTTGTCCATAACCCCTCGGGGATTGTCTTTTTTCTTTTAAAAAACTCAAAAAGTTTCATAGGAAACTATTTAAACCTCGTCAAGTTGGTTAGCCTTGTACCGTTTAATTTCTTTCCTAGGAATGCAAACATTAAAAAACCTTAGGTGGAGGTATTTATTTTTAGAAAAACCTGTCCCCCAAGAGTTAAAAAATAAATACGGCCTTCTTTTGGGACAGCTTTTATATAACCGCGGTTTAAAAGAACTTCCCCAAAAAAGTGCCGAAGCTTTACCTCCTACAGATATAGTGCCCAATATAGAAGATGCGGCCGAAGTTATTTTAAGGGGTATAGAAAAAAAGAAACCCTTTTTGGTTTTTGGTGATTACGACGTGGACGGAATTACCTCCACCGCCGCCTTTTCCAAAATTTTAAAACGCCTCGGTGCGGAAAAAGTTTTTTCTTTTGTTCCCGAACGGGGGGAAGGTTACGGATTAAACCCCAAGGTGGTGCAAGGGTTTGCTAAATACTCCCAAGGTAGGGGAATAATTATTGCCCTAGATAACGGAACAAAAGAGATAGATACCATAAAAAGGGCTAGAGATTTGGGTCTGGAGGTGGTTATTTTTGACCACCACACCCCCGAGGAAGGAAACTTACCTGAAGCTATTTTGGTAAACCCGAAAATAAGAAATGAAAACCCTTATGGGATAAAGGATTTGTCCACCGCCGGGTTGGTCTATCTTTTTGCCCTATATTTGGAAGAGGAATTGAATGAACCTGTAGGGGCCCAAGATTTTGTCGACCTGGCCGCTTTGGGAACTGTGGCCGATGTGTCGCCCCTTTCGGTAATAAATCGAATAATAGTAAACCTGGGGTTGGAAAGGTTAAAAAAGACCTCCCACCGTGGGTTGGCTGTATTGTTGCGAGAACTTAACAGGGAAAATCTCAATGAAAACGATATAGCTTTCCGTATAGCTCCCCGCTTAAACGCCTTCGGACGGATGGATAGGGCACGGCTGGCATTGCAACTCCTTTTAACAGGACAAGAGGAAAAGGCTAAAAAATTTGTTAAATGGGGAGAATATTTAAATCAAACCCGAAAGTATATAACAAAAAAAGCTGTCCAACAAATTCTTACCAAATACGAAGGCAAAAGGGTTAAAGCTATAGTGGAAAGTTCCCCTCATTGGAAAAAGGGAATTTTGGGTTTAATAGCGGGCAAAGCTACCAACTATTTTGGCGTGCCTTCAATTATTTTCAAGCTGGACGGAGAAAAGGCGGTGGGAAGTGCGCGTGCCCCGGAGGGGATGAACATACTCCCTATTTTGGAAGAACTATCTCCCCTAATGGAAAGGTGGGGTGGCCACTCCCAAGCGGCGGGTCTTACTGTTAGAAAGGAACACCTTAGGGAATTCAAAAAAGAGTTCCTTAAAAGGGTTGAAAAATTAAAGTTTGAACCTCCACAGTTGGATATAGATTTACACTTACCTATAGAGCATTTAAATCAAAATCAAAAAATCCTTAAGGTGTTGGAACTTTTGGCACCTTACGGGGCAGGTAATCCCTATCCCACCTTTGTATTTGATACTGTTTTAGAAGATTTTGAAAAAACCCGCTACGGGTATAGGTTAAAGTTTAAAGACCTTTCCAAGGGATATTTCCTAAACCTCGACGACCCCAGAATTACTATCCCCCATCACTGGAAAGGTAGAAAAGTTAGGGTTGTTTACTCGGTAAGAAAATTAAATCCTTTAGAAATCCAAATAGAGGATATAAAACCTCTTTCCTAACATGGAGAAAAATCCCTTCTTACCCCTTTTGAAGAAACAGTTGGGAAGAACTCCAAAGGGGAATTTCTTGGTTGTAAAAATATGTCCTTTTGGGTTTCCCGTTGTAATAAAAAACCCACCTTTGGTAAAAGGTCAACCTTTCCCTACCAATTTTTGGTTAACCTGTCCCCATTTAATAAAGGAAGTTTCCCGTTTGGAGGAAAGGGGTTTTATAAAACATTTTGAGGAAAAACTTAAATACGACCACCGATTTAGGAACCGATATTTAAAAGCACATCAGGAGGAGGTAATGCTTAGAAAACCTTACCTAACCAAAGATGTACCGCCAAAAATTAAATACAAACTCCTAAAAGGGGGTATAGGTGGAATAGAAAACCCTACGGGGGTTAAATGTTTGCACCTACATTTGGCTTCCTATTTGGGGGGAATGGATAACCCCATCGGGGAAGAGGTTTATAAAAAGATAAACCGAAAATGGTGCTCGGTTTTTAGTCCTACGGAAGGAAAATGTCAAATTTAAGGTCTTTCGAGGGCGGCTATATCGTCCAAGGTGGCGTTTAGCACAAAAACATTATCGAAGCCTTTGGTCTTTAGGAAGGCGTAAGCCATTGCGGCGCGGATTTTACCCGGACAAAAAACGGCTATAGTTTTGTCTTTAGGTAGCTCCTGATAACGGTCGGGCAATTCATTTAGAGGAATATTTACCCCACAGTTTATTGAAACTAAGTCGGCCTCTTCTTTGGAACGAACATCCAATATTATCGCCTCTCCCTTTTTCCAGTTTTCATAGAAAGCGGGGGCCGTTATTTTGAGCCGGCCGGCTAAAAATTCGCGGGTTTGTTGCCTTAGAACGTCTTCCAAAGTTCTTTCCATAGTTTCTTTTAATGTATTCAAACCTTAAGTAAGGACTTACCTTTTCTATCATCTTCGAATATCGCAAGAAGCAATTTCCTAAAATTTTCCGAAAAGTTATTGCAATTTAAAAGAATTGGTTATTGAAATCATAGATTATTTGCGTTTGATACAAAAGAAGTTTTAAGTATGTTGATAAATCCCAACGAGATAAAAATCGGCTGTAGCGTTTTTGATGCGGAGCATGTGGCGTTGGTGAATATGATAAACGCAATTCATAAACTTTTAAAAGAGGGAAACCGCCAAAAGGCTAAAGAAATTTTCCAAAAAGGGTTGGTGGAATATACCGAAAAACATTTGGCCCACGAAGAAAAGGTAATGGAGAAATTCGGCTACCCCGATTTGGAAATGCACAAAAAAAGTCATGAAATGTTTAAAAGGGTAATTGCCGAAGGAATAAAAAACCTCGATGACCCCAAAGCCTTCGCATCGGAGGCTGCTATGGCTATGGGTTGGATTTTCAGCCACGTTCAAAAAACCGACAAAAAATATGTTGATTTTTTTAAAGAAAAGGGCTGTTGGCAAGAGGCCTGCGAAATGTTGGAACAGCCCGTAGAACTGGAAATAGAAGAGGAACTTCGTCAAATTTTAGGCCCCGAATATGTGGAAGTGCCGGTAAAAAAATAATCTTTTTAATTTTCTTTTAAAACAAAATTTGAAATAAGGGCCCCCTGTTTAACGCCCCAATCGCTAACTATTAGCTCATATTTACCGAAATTCTCCAAAATTCTCCAAAACATCGCTATGCCGGGAACAATTGCCTCTGCCCGTTTATCTTCTATCTGGGGAATTTTTTTGCGTTCTTCCACGGTAAGACGGGACAATTTTTCAAACCATTTTTTAATTTGTTCCTTGGTTAGGGTTAAACCGTTAATTTTGGAAGGGTCGTAAGGGTATATGTTGTATTCCAAAGCGGCAACGGTGGTTATAGTTCCACCCAAACCCACCAAGGTATCAACAGGTCTAACAACGGGCTTAATCTTTTCATCCAAATATAGGAGCAAATTTTTAATTTCCTCCTCGGTGGGGGGATTATGTTTAATAAACCCTTCGGTTAAATTTACTATTCCCATCGGAAGGGATATAACCTCTTCTATATCCAAACCTTGGCCGAAAATAAACTCGGTAGAACCCCCTCCTTGGTCTATTACACAAACCTTTCCTTGGGGCTTTACCGCATAAAAAGCCCCTATGTAGGCATATTTACCTTCCTCTTGGGGGGAGATTATTTTTATGTCCAGACCCAACTTTTGGAGTTCCTTTAAAAACTTATCCCTGTTCTTGGCAATTCTTAAAGCTTCGGTTCCCAACACAAGGCACTTTTGAACTCCGTATTCCTCACATAGTTTTTTGTATTTTTCTATAACTTTTAGAGTGTCTTTTATACCTTCCTCCGAAAGGAGACCTGTTTTCTTTACACCCCTCCCGAGGGCGGTAATGTGCCCTTCCTCGTAGAGGATTTTAAAGTCCTTATCTTTTATGTCGGCTATTGTTAGGCGGGTGGAGTAGGTTCCTACATCGATAACGGCTACACGCATATTTATAAATACTTCTCCATAGAAGAGTTAAAACGGGTCATAAAAACATAAAGCGTTAACTTCTACAGCCTTAACCTAAAGGGTTAAGGCTTTTCCCCTCACAAGGGGTTTACCTTTGCTAGTCTAACCCGCAAGGTGTTTAAACTTTGTTAATTGTTTCATTTATTTTTTTCAACCTTGCGGGTTGGGGATAAGCTTCTGAAGGAAGCTTATTTCGCCCTAAAGGGCTTCATAGGGAATTGCCTATCCCCTTGTGTTTTTTTTAAAAAACTACCCGGCTTAAAATTTAAATTATAGCAAAACTTTTGGAGTTTGCAAGTTTTTTCTCCTTTGGTCGCTTTCCATAGCGTTATGCCCTTTCCTTTAGGAAAGGGAAAACTAAGGTCTCCCCATTAAAATGGGAAGCATCCAGCGACCTCTTCATCGTGAAGGTTGGGGAACTTTCGATTGACCAAAAGGAAAAGTTGAACGCTTTAATGGACCTCAGGAACCAACTTCAGAAAGAGCTGGACGATTTAACAAAACCCAAATACGGGGTGTTTTGTTTTATGTGGAGCGGCTCCAAAAAGAGTTTTGAAAGAGTTTTTAACCGCCTGAAGGAGATTATAGAGGTGAACGGAAAACCTGCGGAAGGTATGGTGCCAATCTTTACCGAAAGCGAGGATACAAAACTGGAAGACTACGGTGTGGTGGAAACCTCCCGCATCAATTTGTGGCTTTTACCCGAAACCGAAATAGAGGTGGGGGATACGGTAAAGCTAAGGGGAAGTCTCTATCGGGTGGTGGAGGTCAAAAGCTACCTAACGATAGCCAAAAAGGTCGTTTTGGAGAAAACGGAAGCTTAACCAATGGGAAAAACCGAACTTTACGCCCGCCTGCAACGGCAAACCCGCGAAACGATGCTAAAGGCAGGCAAAGAGTTGGAAGAGGAATTCCGCAAACGTCTTTTGGAGTTGGAAAAGGAAATAGTTCACCGCCTCATCAAACAGCCCCACACGGAATTTGAGGCGTGGAACCTACTACAAGTATGGAAGTCGATAGAGGACGTTATAGGCAAATGGAAAAAAGAAGTTTGGCTTAAAACCGTCGATAAACACATTCGCGAAACGGTTAGAAAGGCGGAGGAACAGGCTTTAAAGGTATTAAAGGATCTATTGGGAGAGGAAGAACTTAAAAAGGAGCCGCCTTTCAATCTGCTACCCGAGGAGAGTTTAAAGTTTGTCCTTAAGTTTCCGTTCCACTTCGCCGGGAAATTTGCAGACGACCTAAAGGAACAAATAAGGGAAAAGCTCTTTACTGGTATCGCAATGGGCAAAAGCTATTGGGACATCGCACGGGAGATAGACCTTTTGGAAATACCTACGGTAAAACCTTTCAAAAACAGTTGGGAGAGGGCGCAAACGATAGCCCGCACGGAGGTAGCCCGAGCTTACCACATGGGGACGCTTACAACCTACCAACGCCTCGGGGTGGAGGAGATAAAGATTATTTGCGGTTCTTCGCCTTGCAACCTTTGTCTATCCCACTGCGGGACTGTAAAGCCCATTTCATACGCGGATTACGTTTTAAAACACCCCAATTGCACCTGCACCTACGTTGCCGCAAAATGGAAGGGTAAAGTGTTGGAGGAGAGGGATTATAAGAAATCAAAGGAACTCACTGAGATAAAGGAATACACGCTGAAAAAGAGCAAAAGCTTTATGACAAAGGTGTTAAAGGAGTTTTCCCAACCTTTGCCCGATGATTTGCTAATTCAAAAGTTTCAAGGGTTTTTCAAGAAAGAGAAGGATTTTTATCGCCACCTTTTTAAACACGGAATCCCCGAAGACTGGAAGATTCGAGTTTTTGGAGAGGCAAGCCCAAACCTTTCTTGGAAGGAAGTTAAGGATATTTTGCAGACTCAATATCCGGCTGACTTCATTAGATTCTCAAAGCAATACCTTACCAAAATGTTAGAGGCTTTAGCCCACGTCAGCCGAACCTTTTATGACCTGCCTTTTGAGGGAGCAAAACCAACGATAAAATGTATTCAGGTTATCACCGTCGGGTTGTAGTAACATTTGACGGTGATAAGTTGCAATCGGTTTACACCATAAGGGGAAAGTTGGCAGACTATATTAATGAACGGAGGGCGAAGTCCCACCGTTTTGAGGAGGTGGGAATAGATGACGAAATACGAGCTTTGGCTCGCAAAATACGCGACCTTCATAAACGATTTGGAGGCAATACTTAACGACCCCGATTGGAAAGAAGAGCTTAACGACATAGCGGAAGATATTGCTTTGGCTTACGATTATAGGAAGGCTTTGGAAAAAGCCCCTAAAAAACTGCACCCCCAAATAAGCGAATGGGATGCAAAACTTTTAAACCTGGGAGATAAGTTAAGAAGGTTACACAAGCCGGCTTATGAGTATTTCAAAAAGCACTTCAACTGGCTTCATCGTCGCTCGCCGGCGACTGCGGCTGAGACTGCAATCAGGTCTTAAAATCGGGAAAGGTTTTTGCCCCATTCATCAGGGCTTTTTCCTTTTCGGTTCTCCATTTAACGTAGAGCTCCTGGCATTCACTCAAAAGGTTCTAAATGCCCTAACAGACAAAATAGGTGAATTTTGCCCTAACTTCCACGGGTGGGCGGTTCCCGAAAAGTTTAAAACCCCCGCATTGGTCTACAGGGTAGAAACAAAGCAAACCCCTTTGAGGTTCGCCCGATGGAGAACCTTTCCCGATAAAACCCGCTGGGCGGTTTCCAAAGTGGAATTGGACCTACACCTGTTTTGGAGAGATAAAACCCCCACTTGGGTTGAACTTGATAATTTCCTCCGCAAGTGGAGAGCTATTTACATAGACGACGAAAGGGTGGTTTTAAAGTATCAACCTTTTACACCTTACCAGGAAGAAGGATTTACAAAGAAAGGTTTGGAAGTTTGGCAGGCGATTTTAACAGCCAAGTTTGTGGAGTTTGTGGATTCAGGAGTTTTGGAAATTTCGGTAGAGGTTCAAGAAGATGGCTCGTGACTTCGACGAATTTATCAAAGCCCTCCAATGGTGGAATGAAAACTTTCACCGCCAAGTGTTGGAAACTATAACCGAAGCCTGTTTAAAAGTGGAAGCAAAAGCGAAGAAATACGCACCCCACAAAACGGGTCAACTTCGGCGCTCCATACATACAAGGATTGAGACCGAAAAACTTACCGGTAAGGTAGGAACGAACTTGATTTACGCCGCACCTTTGGAGTTTGGAGCCAAAATAACCCCCAAAAGGGCTAAAAGTTTGTTCATTCCCTTGGATAGGAAAACCCGCTCCTTGGTAGCCCGCTATGGAGGTATTAGACAGTTTATCTCCGCGGTAGGTGGTAAGGTTGTTTACCGAAAAGGAAGGGGTAAATGTAATAAGCTCGCTTTGGTTTATTCCAACGGCGAACTTTTGGGGCGGTTTTGTGTGGCGAAAAAGGCGGAAATTAAACCTCGAGAGTTCTTTAAAAGAGCTTATGAAGAGGTTAAAAAGGAATTTCCAAGTTTGGTTTTTAAAAGTTTTTGGAAGGGAAATCCCTATGTTTGAAGTCTTTCAGGTTCCAACCATCTTGGGAAACTCCAAAATAACCCTATCGTAGGGAATATAAGCTTTGTGTCCTTTTTCGGTTTTCTCTATTTCCACAATCCCCAAGTCGTTTAGAATTTGGAGGTCTCTCCATACATTGGCATAGTCCCTTTTTAAATACCTTGCCAGTTCCCTAATGGATTGAAATTCCTTTGTTTGAAGTGCTTTAACAATTTCCCAACGGGCGGGTGTTAAGGTTTTAAAGAGTTTTTCCACCGAGGCGAAGGTTAGTGTATTTTCTCCTTCAATGGGTTTCCCACAGGTAGCTCCTTCCAAATTTCTTAAAAGTTTTTTAACAACCTTCCTTGGTTCTTCCACTTTTATAGTTAAAACCTTCATAGCTCAACCTCCTTAAGTTCTTCCAAGAGTTCAACTATCTCCTCGAAGGGTTGGTTATCTTCCTTTAACATTTCCAAAAGTTCTGAAAGAAAGTCCAAAAGGAGCGTTTTGGGGTCTTTAAACACATAGGGAAGTTTCTCTCCCTTTTTATGCTTGTGCGGGCCGTCGTGAGCGTTGTCGTAGCGGAAATAGTTTTGTTTTTGGTTTTTGTCTTCAATCCAAAAAGGGATGTAGGCAAGGCTGTAAAGCCGACACCGACCACCTACTTTTGGCCTTTCTCTCGGATAAAAGTGGTATCCGCAGGGTCTTTCCGCATCGGGTTCTATTCTGAATATCTTTAAAACCAACACGCCGTTAAAACTTATTTGCACTCGTTGGGGAGGAGATAAAGAAACTCCTTTAAAGAGGGCATGCCCGCTACTACTCGGTAGTTAAGAATTTCTTCCGCTTGGGCCATTTTCAAAAGGTCAGTTTAACGCTATATGTTATACAAACCTTGCATATTTATGAACAATTTATATTAAGGAGGTGTAAGCCATGAACGTGTGGGTTTTTGCTATAGCGGTTATCTTGGTTGTTGGTGCTTTCGGTTTTGCTATTGGCGGATTTGCTCTCTACCAAAAACACAAAGAAGAAAAGAGAACTGTTTAAACCCCCAACCTTTCCCTTTTGAGTTTTCTACGAACATCCTCCCCTTTTGGGAACTCCTGCATTAGGGTTCTCTCTTCAAGTCTACTCCAAATAGCACCACTCAAGGAGTTTCTTAATTCTTCAAGAGAACTATTTGAGGTGAGAAAGATATAAGCCCTGCGGTTGTATAACTGAAAGATAATCTCCTCAAGGAGTTGCCATTTCCATTCTGGCAAACTCACATTAATGTCGTCCAACAACACCGCGTCGTAGATGTCCAGCCTTGACTTTATCTCTTCGTTTAAGACTTAAAAAGTATACCGGCTGGTGAATCCGTTGAAGCTTAAGGAGAACCGCTATTGCCTTTATGAGAGCGTGGGTCTTGCCAATTCCGGGCGCACCTGCAAAAATCAGCCCAAATCCCTTTTTCCAAAAGCCTTTCTTAAGGTATCCATTTACCGCTTTTATAGGTTTGGTATCTATCTCCTTATTAAGGTTATTTTATTAAGAACGGAAAGAGGAAACCCCGCTTGGGTGAGCATTTCCCTTATTCGTTTCCCACTGCGGGGCTTTGGAATAAACCTTCCACCGCGCGAGGTAAATACCCAAAAACCCTGTTCATCTTCCAATATACTTCTATATTCAAACCCTGCCTTTTTGTGCACCTTTTCTAATTCCTCTTTACTCCTCGCCAGCATCGAACCCCTCCAAAAGTTTTTCCAGTTCCATTTCGAAGTCCTCTTTAGGTAGTTCCCTGTCATAAGCTCCCCATCGGCGGGTGGTTTTAAGTTCTTCCTCCTTGAGTTGTTTCCAGCGAGATAACACCTTCCGGAAGTTGAAAATCCCACCATCCCACCACAACCTTTTGAGTTCCCATTTAACTTTGTCCCTATTGAGGTTTTTAAACTCCAAGTAATAAGCCTGCAACGATAGTAATAGGGGAAGAACCCCACGCTCTAATTACTAGCGGTGGCGTAAAAGTTAAGCTCGTTCTCCAAAAAGGAAAAATCACCGATGTTATTTGCAACTATTTAAACCGCCAAACCGGTGTTTGCGAATGGTGCGAAGAAAAGCCTATGCCGTGTAAGTATTTTCCAAAGCAAAAAGAAAAAGGGCTTTTGAAGACTTTGTTAAGCAAGGTGCTCGGTGTAAGCTGACCCCTCCCGCAAAGTGTCCAAGAAATTGGGTGTCACTTCAGACTTTCCACAAAAATGGCAGTCACCAAATTTTTTATGTATTCGGAAGTCTTTGTCTGATGCGGTTCCCCCACCTCCCGCTATGTCCCGAAACTGGGGGGTGGTTTCTTGGAAATTACAATGACCTTTTTAGACCTCTCCAAGCTAGAGGTTCAAAGAGATAAAACCAAAGAGGAAAGACTTAAAAAAAGCTAAAAACGACTTTTGGTTCTTTGCTTCCTACTATCTTTCGGAGTTTTTTAGAGCTTTTAAATCTACCCATATTTGTTTCCATTCCCAATTCTTTCCATTAAAAGTTCCATCTTAAAATTTTCCCCACGGAGAGGAGACCATGAACAGGATAGATTTAGAACAGCTTAAAAGGTTAATACAGCAAATAGCCCGCGAACGGGATGTTAAAGAATCTTTGGTGGAAAAAGCTTTAAAGGATGCCATAGCCACAGCCATAAAAAAGGCAAAAAAAATTAAGGGAAACCTAATTATAGAATTTACCGAAGAGGGGATAAAACCCTACCTTGTCTACCTCAAAAAGGCTTATGAAGAAGAAAAACGCCAAAAAGGGGAAATATTTAATGCAGATAAATACCAACAGTTGGAAGGAACAATAATCCACTCTTCTCCTAAAGGTGGTCTAAAGGTAAAAACCGAAAAGGGAACCTTTATTTTTAAGAAAATCCCCAAAGATTTGGATATTGAAAGCGGAAGTAAGGTAAAACTAATTTTGGTTCCTTTGGATATATCCCCCCAAGAGGTGGACTATTTGGCCGCTAAGGCGGCAAAAGAAACTTTCCTAAAAGAGTTGGAGGAGGCCATAAGGGAGCAAACCTTCAGGGAATTTAAAGAGCTTGAGGGGGATATAGTTTTCGGCTTAGTTCGCAAAGTCCTACCTAAGGGAGACCTTCTGGTGGACTTGGGAAGGATAGAAGCTGTTCTTCCTAAAAGGGAACTTATATCTGCCGACAACTATAAGGTTAATGACCGTTTGAAAGCCCTCCTTTGGAAGGTGGAAAAAATTAAAGGTAAACCCCATTTGGTATTATCGAGAACCCACCCCCTATTTTTAAGAAGACTTTTGGAAACGGAAATTAATGAAATTGAAGAGGGTAAAATTGAGATAAAGAAAATAGTTCGCGAACCGGGGGAAAGGGCCAAGGTTGTTGTTTATTCCAAGGACAGCAAAATAGACCCGGTGGGCGTAATTCTGGGGGTAAGGAGCGAGCGGGTTCAACCCATATCCAAGGAACTTAGAGGTGAAAAAATAGATATAGTCCGCTACGCGGAGGATTTAGCGGAATTTATCAAAAATGCTATGGTGCCCGCCAAAGCCTTAAAAGTAATTCTCTATCCTAAAGAGAAACGGGCCGAAGTTGTAGTTCCCGACGACCAGCTATCTTTAGCGATTGGAAAAAAAGGAAGCAATGTAAGGCTGGTGCACCGACTAACCGGCTACAACATCGATGTATTAAGCGAAAGCGACTACAAAAAAATAGAAGAATTGCGTTCCAACCCCCAACAGGAGGAAAACAATAACCAACCTGTAGGGGTAGAAAATAAGGAAACAAATCAAAAACTTAAAAAGGAAGAACAACAAAACTAAACCTTTATAGGGAATTTAAATTTCTCCCTTCTGAAGTTTTTCTTTAATTTCTTCGAACTTTTGCAGGGCTTGTTCTATTGGAACATCAAATTTTTCGCCGGTTTTTCTAATTTGAATTTCCACCAAACCGTCCTTGGCTTTGCGTCCCACCACTATGCGGACGGGTATTCCTACCAAGTCGGCATCTTTGAATTTGAAGCCGGCCCTTTCGTCGCGGTCGTCAATTATCACATCGATACCTTTGCTTAAGGCCTCCTTATAAAGCTTTTCAGCCACACTTTTTTGTGTTTCGTCGCTAACATTGAGAGGCAAAATTTCCAGTTCGAAGGGGGCTATATTTATCGGCCATATAATTCCATTTTGGTCGTGGGATTGTTCGATTACCGCCGACATTAGGCGGGATACGCCGATACCGTAGCAACCCATAACAATGGGCTTTTCTTTTCCATCTTTGTCAACAAAGTAGGCTTGCATGGGCTCGGAGTAACGTGTGCCCAGCAGGAAGATATGTCCTATTTCCAACCCTCGGGAAATTTTTAGCGGTGCTCCGCATTGGGGACAGGGGTCGCCGTCTACAACCTGGGCCACATCGTAAAACTCTCCGTAGCTAAAGTCCCTTCCAGGGTTTGCATTTATATAGTGATAGTGGGGCTCGTTGGCGGCCACCACAAGGTTTTTAATCCCATATAGGGAGTTGTCCCAAATTATTTTCTTTATTTTTCCCTCGGGTAGGTTTATAGGCCCAACAAATCCCCTTTCGGTGCCCAAAATTTCTTTTATTTCCTCGTCGGTGGCCAATCTGAAATTATCGGTTCCAAATACCCGTTCTAGTTTATTTTCATCCACTTCTCGGTCGCCCCTTATTAAAACCAAAACGGGTTCACCTTCCACTATGTATAGGAGGGATTTTAATATTTTCCTTGCGGGGACTTTTAAAAATTTAGATAGCTCCTCTATGGTTCTAACATTGGGAGTTTCCACCTTTTGGAGGGGTTTTTCTTCTTCCTCTTGGTCTTGGGGTTTGGGTAAGGGAACTATTTCGGCATTTGCGGCATAACCACATTTTTCACAATAGGCTACTTTAGCTTCACCGTAGGGGGTAAGTGCCACAAACTCTTCCGATTTCTTACCTCCTATTTGCCCCGTATCGGCCAAAACTCTTAGGTATTTAAGTCCTATACGGTCAAATATCTTTTCGTAGGTTTCCCCCATAAGGTTATAGGCTTCTTCTGCACCCTTGTAGTCGGTGTCAAAGGAATAGGCATCCTTCATAAGGAATTCCCTTGCCCTTATGAGACCAAAACGGGGTCTTTTTTCATCCCTAAACTTGGTTTGGATTTGATATAAAAGCAGAGGGAGGTCTTTGTAGGATTTAACTTCTTTCCTTACAAGGTCGGTAATTTCTTCTTCGTGGGTGGGGCCCAAACAGAAATCCCTACCGTGGCGGTCTTGAAGTTTGAAAAGCTCGTCCCCGTAAAGTTCCCACCTTCCCGTTTCTTCCCATAATTCGCGGGGGTTTAAAACTGTCAATAAAACTTCCTGGGCCCCCGCTTTATTCATTTCCTCGCGAACTATGTTCTCAATTTTTTTTAGAACTTTTAACCCTAAAGGTAGAAATTCGTATATTCCCGCCGCCACTTGCCTAATGAAACCACCCCTAATTAGCAGTGCGTGGGATGGAGCTATTGCCTCCGAAGGTGCTTCCTTTAAGGTTGGAATAAAAGCTCTGGACCAACGCATTTAATAGATAAAAATAAGGAAGAGGTTGAAAATTCCAACAAAGGGTTATAAAATAAATAAAATCGCTCAGGGGCTGTAGCTCAGTTGGTAGAGCGCGGGACTCCAAATCCCGCGGTCGGGGGTTCGAGTCCTCCCAGCCCCGCCTCTTCCCCTCCAAAATAATACTTCCTCTATGTTCCCAATCAAAGGTTCAACCCAAATTTACGGCGTTATAGGAAATCCCGTAAAACATTCCCTTTCGCCGGTTTTTCAAAATGTAGGAATATCCTCGCTGGGGATAGATGCTGTTTACATTCCTTTGGAAGTTCCCAAAGAAAAATTTGAGGAAACCATAAAAGGTTTACTTTTGTTAGAAAACCTCAAAGGGTTCAATATAACCGTCCCATTTAAGGAAAAAATTTTGAAATTCGCCGCTCGGGTTTCCCCCGATGTTGAGCAAATAGGTTCGGCCAACACATTAAAAAAAACCTCCGAAGGGAAAATAGAACTTTACAACACCGACTGGATAGGTTTTTTAAATGCCCTTAAAGAGGTTGAAGACCCCGAAAATAAAACCGTCTTGGTCTTGGGTGCAGGGGGAACGGCTAAAGCCGTAATTTACGCCCTTAAGAAATCCAACGCTAAAAAGCTCCTTCTTTGGAATAGAACAAAAGAAAAAGCCCTCTCTTTGGCCCAAAGGTTTAATATAACCGCGGTGGATAAGGTGGAAGAAGTCCTTAACAAGGTGGATATTATTGTTAATACCACCTCGGTGGGACTGAAAGATAACGACCCAAAGCTGTTTGATTACAGCCTTATTCAGCCCCACCATACGGTTTTTGATGTAATCTACAAAGAGACCCCCCTCCTAAGGGAAGCTAAAAAAAGAGGGGCTAAAACCTTAGATGGTCTAAGAATGCTTCTGCTCCAAGGGGTGGAGAGTTTCAAAATATGGTTCGGTGTAGAGCCCCCCATAAATGAAATGTGGGAAGCCCTTAAAAAAGCCTTTAAAGAAAGAAGTTAAAAATTTTTCCCACCCCGTTAACTTCTCTTTTTATGTCCTCCCACCTATTGGAGATAAAAAAACTTTCGGTATCCTTCCGTAGGAACGGTCTTTTTAAAAAAAAGAAACCCTTTTGGGCTTTGAAAAATATAAACCTAACTTTGGAAAAAGAAGAAACCTTAGCCCTTTTAGGGGAAAGCGGTAGCGGTAAAACCACCTTAGGAAGGGTTATAGTTAGGCTAATAAAACCAACCGAAGGGCAAGTTCTTTTCAAAGGGAGAGACATATTTAGTCAATGGAAAAGGGAATACACCAAAGAGGTTTCTATGATTTTCCAAAACCCGCGGGAGGCAATAAATCCGAGGTTCACCGTGTGGGAGGCGGTAAGTGAACCTTTAATAGTTCATAAGGTGAATAAAAATCTCCTTAAGGAGAGGGTAGAAAAATACCTCCTTTGGGCGGGAATAGATAAAAACCTTTTCCATAGGAGGGTGGAATTTCTTTCGGGCGGTCAGAGGCAGAGGGTGGCAATAGCCCGCGCCTTGGTATTGGAGCCTACTCTGGTGGTTGCCGATGAACCAACGTCGGCGTTGGATATGTCCCTGCAATATGAAATTTTGAAACTCTTTAAAAAAATAAAGACAGAACTAAAAATTTCCCAAATATTTATAACCCACGATATTAGGACGGCCTCCGCCGTAAGCGACAGCGTAGCCGTCATGCTGGGCGGTCGGATTATGGAAGTGGGCCCGACTAAAGAGGTTATTAAAAATCCCTTGCATCCCTATACCCGCTACCTTTTGGAGAATATGCCCGTATCATCGCCCTTTTTAAGGGACAAAAACAAAAAAACCGACCAAGGGGAATTATTCCAATCTGTCAGAGACCAAGGATGTCCCTTTAGGTTTGTATGCCCCCAAAGGGAACTTAAATGCACCCTATTTCCCCCCAAAGTGGTGATAGAACAAAACAACCTAAGGAGGGAAGTTTATTGTTGGCATTATTTGGATTAAATGGCTCCAACCGACCAACTGAAAGAGGTAGAAAAATTTTTAGATACCTTAAGAAGCTTTTTTAAAAAAAGGGGCTACACCGAGGTTATTACCCCCATTTTATTACCCTACCCCAATTTGGACGACAACATAATACCTATCCGTTGCGAGGTTTCCAAACTTTCCCAAAGGGGGCTTATAAAATACCTCCACACTTCCCCCGAATATTCGATGAAAAAACTTCTAGCCCAATATAAGAAGGATATCTTTCAAATAACCCACACTTTCAGGGATTTTGAAGAAGGAGCCTTCCACGACAACGAATTTTTAATGTTGGAATACTACAAAATAGGTAAAGATTACACCTACCTAATGGATGAATTGGAAATACTTTTTAAGGAACTTTTCGGAGAAACCATCACCTACCGCGGGAAAACTATAAAAACCACCTTCGAAAGGATTTCCCTAAAGGAAGCCTTCAAAAGGTTTTTAAACATTGATTTAGAACCTTTAACGGAGGAAAACCTTAAAAAACAACTATCCAAGGCCCAAATAGAATTCGACCCTTCGGAGGATGAAGAAACGCTATTTTGGAGGGCCTATCTGGAACTGGAAAAACATTTGGGTTTTGAAGCCCCCACAATAATTTACGGCTATCCTCCAAAATACGGGGCTTTGGCCCGCTGCAGGGCCGGCTATTGCGAAAGGTTTGAGCTTTATGTAATGGGAATAGAGCTTGCCAACGGCTACACCGAGCTAACCGACCCCGTAGAGGTTGAAAAACGTCTGCAAAAGGTGGCTAAAAAGTTAAACCTTCCTATTGACAAAAAATTTATAGAAATTCATAAACAGCTTCCAAAGTTGTTGGCGGGGGTTTCGGTCGGGCTGGATAGGCTTTTGGCTATAAAACTAAATTTGGAATCTATAGACCAACTTTACTTTCGAAAAGATATTTAAAACAAAAACCTTTAGGAGGTTGATTTTTCCAATTCCTCCAAAAGTTTTTTTAAAGTTAGCTCTACCGACTTTTGGCTTTTAACTCTTATATCGGCTAAAGAATAGACTTTTTTTCTCTCCTCGAAAAGTTTTTTTAATTCTTCCTCACCCTTTTTAAGGAGGGGACGGTTGGGGTCTTTGGAAGTTCTCCTTAAGAAGGTATCGAAATCTATATCCAACCAGACAACGGTGCCGTGTTTTTTCATAAATTCCATCGCTCGGGGATTTGCACCCAACCCCCCGCCGGTGGCCATTACAAAGGAAGGCAAGGAGAGGGTTATTTCCTTTAAAACCTCCAACTCAAGTTTCCTGAAGTAATTTTCCCCCTTAAGGACAAAAATTTCGGGTATTTTTAACCCTTCGCGGATTTCTATTTCTTCGTCTATATCTACAAAGGGAACTTTTAATTTTTTAGCCAACAACCTACCGATGGTGGTTTTTCCACTTCCCATAAAACCTACAAGGAAGACCTTTTTTTCCATATCTGACCTATTTTCTTTTACATGTGGCTAAAAGTTTACAACGGAAGGTTTGAAACTATTTTTAACCCCGACAGGCTTTACATTTACCAAAGCTACTCCGATTGGAAATCAATTTATGTAGGAAAGTATTTCGGAGTAAACCCCGCCGGGGAGCTGGAAGGCATTACCGAGGAAATTGTTCGGGTTTACTACACCTTCGTCTACCAAATGAATTTGTTGCTCAATTCGGTAAATGCCCCCCAATACGAGGCTCTAAATACCGCCGTAAAAGATTTTGCCGAGGACAAAATTTCGAAAGAGGAATTTATAAAAAGAACTCAAACCCTACCGATAACCGAAGAGCAACTCTCCCATTTGGCGGATTTTATTCAACAACATCGCACTTCTATGCCCTCCCTTAAAGAGGATGGACTTTCCGCAATAGGAGACCTAATTAGGAAGGTTGAAAACCAAATAGACCACCTTCTGATAGAGCTTAAAAACTCCTTTGCAAGGGAGGAAATATTAGACCAACCTAAAATAGAACAACTGGTAAACAAATCCCTCCAAAAGTTTAAAAGTGCGGTTATTTTTTTAACCGGTTTTGTAAAATTACCCAACCTTTTAAAGGTAGAAATCTTTCCCTTCCCTTAAAAGGGTTTTTCTTCTTTTTAAATCTGCTTTTGGTGTCAAAAATAAGCCCTTATGAAGGAGGAGGATTTTAAAAAGGAAGTCCAAACCTTGGTAAAAATGTTTCCCGTCTACTGTAGAGACAAACATAAGGGACAGCAAAAAAGGTCTTATAGCCTTAAATACGGAACATTGGAAATAAATTTTGAAATAGAACTCTGTCCCCAATGTCATGAGTTGTTTGCCTACGCTCTGGAAAGGTTGAAGGAATGCCCCCATGACCCCAAACCCCGTTGTAGAAAATGCCCCGACCCCTGTTATGAGAGGGAGAAATACAAACAGATGGCCCGCATAATGAGCTACGCAGCTATAAAGCTGGGTCTTTCTAAGGCCGCTAAGAAACTTAAAAATTTCTTTAAATTGGGCTGAGAAAGCCTTTCTCTTGCAATTTTAAAAAATTATTGCGTGCGGCTTATTATGCCTTTCAAAAAATGTATGACCTTACAGTTGTGGGTGCGGGGCCGGCCGGCTCCACGGTGGCAAGGCTGGCGGCTAAAAAGGGTTTTAAAGTTTTAATAATTGACAAGTCTACCTTTCCCCGTCCAAAGCTTTGTGCAGGGGCGGTTTCCCTTAGGGGGGATAAATACCTTCCCCCCGATTGGGATAACGCAGTTGTTGCTACAATCTACGGGGGAAATTTAGGGTGGAAGGGCGAAAGGTATATAAATGCCCGCGATAGCAAGCCGATGGTTAAAATAGTCGACAGAAAAAGTTTCGATTTATACCTTCTCCTTAAAGCGGAAGATGAGGGGGCGGTGTTCCAACCGAGGGAAAAATTGGTTTCTTTTTCCGATAAAGGAGATTTTGTAGAAATAGAAACGACCAAGGGACACTATAAAACCCGTTTCCTTGTGGGGGCCGACGGTGCTTTAAGTTCAACCTTAAAAGGTTTAGGAATAAAAAGAAAACCAACCCCTGTTTTGGAAACTTTTGTCGAAACCGAAGCGGGGGATGAGGTTTTTATAGATATAGGGCTGGTAAAGTGGGGTTATGGATGGATTTTTCCCAAAGGACCTTCCTTGGTTAGCGTCGGAATAGCCTCCCTCAAAAAGGAGAAAAAACCGATTAGACAAATTCTTTTGGAATACATAGAAAATCATCCCAAATTGAGGGGTAAAAAAATACATCCTATAAAGGGTTGGTTTATACCGATAAGTCGCGGAAAGTTGGATTTGGGTAAAGGAAGGGTTCTTTTGGTAGGAGACGCTTCGGGTGCGACCGATGCGGTTCTTGGCGAAGGCATCTATTACTCGGTATGGCAGGCCCACCTGTTGGCCGACTGCTTAGAGAAAGAAAATCCCCTTCAGTGTTATAAGAAAGCGGTTGTTCCTATGGAAAGGGAATTTAGATATGCCTACCTTACGGGTTGGATAGCTTACAACTTTCAGAGGTTTATGTTTAATAACGCCTCACCAAAGGATTTGATAACCTTCTTTAGATTCCTTCGGGGAGAACTTTCCTATAAGGATATTTTCCTTTACGGGGTTAAAAGATTTATGTCCGCTTTGGGTGAAAGTATTTTTCCTTTCCTTAAAAAGAGAAGGGATAAAGAAGAAACAGCTTAGGCGTTCATAGCCTTTAAAAATTCTTTGTTTGTTTTGAATTTTCTTAACTTGTCGAGGAGGAACTCCATAGCCTCGACAGGGTCCATAGTGGATAGGAACTTCCGTAGAACCCAAATTTTTTGAAGCTCCCAAGGTTCGAGAAGTAATTCTTCCTTCCTGGTTCCCGATTTTTCTATGTTTATGGCGGGGAATACCCTTCTTTCGTAAAGTCGGCGGTCGAGGTGGATTTCCATATTTCCCGTTCCTTTAAATTCTTCGTAAATTACATCGTCCATTCTCGAACCCGTTTCTATAAGGGCTGTGGCCAGTATGGTTAAACTTCCTCCTCCTTCGATATTCCTAGCGGCACCGAAGAATTTTTTAGGTCTTAAGAAGGCGTTGGCCTCTATACCACCCGAGAGAACCCTCCCGGTGGGCGGGGTTACGGCGTTGGATGCTCGGGTTAATCTTGTTAGGGAGTCCAGCAGAATAACCACATCTTTGCCCATTTCGACCATTCTTTTGGCCCTTTCTATCATCAGTTCGGCCACGTGCATGTGTTTTTCGGGAGGTTCGTCGAAGGTGGAGGCTATTACTTCCGCACCGTCGCCCACTATACGCCGCATTTCGGTAACTTCCTCGGGACGCTCATCGATTAAAAGAATCATTAGATGAACTTCGGGGTGGTTGCGGATTATTGCCGTGGCTATCTTCTGTAGCAAGGTAGTTTTACCCGCTTTGGGCGGAGCAACTATAAGACCCCTTTGACCTTTACCGATGGGTGCTATAAGGCTGACCACCCTTGTCGAAAGCTCGCCGGGGTCATATTCGAGATTGAACCTTTCGGTGGGGTGGAAGGGGGTAAGTTTTTCAAATTGGGGTCTTTTCTTAGCCTCGTAAGGTGCCAAACCGTTAACAGCCTCAACCCTTATAAGGGCTTGATATTTTTCGTTTTCCCTGGGGGGACGGGCCAATCCCACAATTTCGTCGCCGGCCCTAAGGCCCAGTTTCTTTATCAAATTAGGCGGAACATAGGTATCCTGCGGCGAAGGGGCATAGTAGTTCTCTTTATATCTTAGGAAACCGTAGCCCTCGGGTCTTATATCCAAAATTCCTTCCACATACCTTAGCCCGTGCTTTTGGGCTTGGGCTTCGATTATCTTCTTTATCAGTTCCGATTTTTTCAAGTTCCTTACACGGGATAGACCCAGCTCTTTACCTATCTTTTGAAGTTCGGAAAGGGTTTTCTCCTTTAGTTCGGGATAGGTATATTCGGGTTGGAAGGGTTTTTTCTTTTGCTGCTCATCTTCGGTCTTTTCTTTTTCTTGCTCTTTGGGGTCGGTGCTTTCTTTGTTTTCCTCCTCTTGGGAAAGGTTTTTTTCTTCCTCCTTTTGTTCCTTAATAGCTTTCTCCTCCTGGGTTTGGGTTAAACTTTCCTGATTTTGGTTTTCTTTGTTTTCTTTTTCCACAGAAAGGTTTTCTTCTTTATTTTTTAGCTCCTCGTTGGTTGCCATTGCTTTTTACCTCCGTTTGGTCTATTTACCGATGCAGAAGGTGGAAAAGATTTGACCTAAAATGTCTTCGGTGGTTATTTCACCGAGGATTTCCCCTAAGGCCTCGGCGGCTTCCCTAAGGTCGAGCATTAAAATTTCGGGCGAATAAAATTCGCCTTCCCTGAGGTAAGTCAAAGCGTTTTCAAGGGCCTTTTTAGCCTTTTTTAAAAGTTGTTCGTGCCTTACCGAAATATAAATATTTCCGCCTTCGGCGGTTTGAACACCCACCTTTTGGAGGATTTTTTCTTTTAGTTCTTCTATCCCTTCACCGGTTTTGGCCGAAACTTTTACCACCTCCACGTTGGGGATTGGTATTTTTTTAGTGTCCAACTTTTGCCCTTTGTCTATTTTGTTCAATACCACCAAAAGGGGTTTTTTGGTTTCCTTTACGAGGTTTATAAGTTTTAAATCTTCTTCCTCCAGGTCGGGGTTGGAAGCATCCAGAACGAGGATTATTAGGTCGGCCTCCTTTAACTTTTGCAGGGAACGCTGAACGCCTATTTTTTCCACAACGTCGGCGGTTTCCCTTATGCCGGCCGTATCTATTAGGGAAATGGGTATTCCTTTTATGTTTATGGTTTCCTCTATATAGTCTCGGGTTGTTCCTGCTATATCGGTAACAATTGCCCTCTCGCTCCCGAGCAATCTATTGAAAAGCGAGGATTTCCCTACATTAGGCTTTCCAACTATGGCCAATTTAATGCCCTGCCTTAGGGCTTTTCCTGTTGCGGCAGTTTGAAGGAGTTTGTTAACTTGTTTTAATATCTTTTCCAACCGTCTTTGAAGTTCCTCCTTTTCTATGGTGGGTATATCTTCCTCTTCGAATTCTATGGAGCTTTCCACCAGGGCCAAAAGCATTAAAAGCTCTTCCCTAAGGGGTTTTATTTCTCTGGATAGGGCCCCTTGAAGTTGATTTAAGGCTAGCTTTCGTGCCAATTCGGTTTTTGCCCCTATCAGTTCGGCCACCGCTTCGGCTTGGGTTAAGTCAAGTTTTCCGTTTAGAAAGGCCCTTTTGGTAAACTCTCCCGGCTCGGCCAACCTTGCCCCGCTTTCAAGGAGGAGGTTTAAAACTCTTTTTAGAATTAGGGGGTTTCCGTGGAGGTTTATTTCGGCCATATCTTCGCCGGTGTAGGAGTGGGGGGCTTTGTAGTAGATAACAACCGCTTCATCAATTGGTTGGCCTTCCTTGTCCACTATTAGACCGTAATGGGCATAGCGGGGCTTTAGATTTTTGGAGCGAGTTTTAAAGATTTTTTTCAAAATTTCCACCGTTTTATCGCCGCTTAGTCGGACTATGCCTATAGCACTCTCCCCGTAGGGGGTTGCTATTGCCGCTATTGTATCTCTCTTTTTTTGGTTTCTCATGTTTTATCTTCGTCGGGTTTGTTTGTTTTATTTTTCCTACGGCGGGGCCAAAGCATTAGGATTAACCCTACCGTAAAGAGGATGAAGGGATAGACCACCGCCAAGGTGTGAAACCAGTCCCTCTCTTGTTGCATTGTTTTACTCCTTTGGGGTTTTGTATTTCTTGTAACCGACGGGGGTTTTTATTTTCATGAGCTAAACCTTTTTTTGGTTTCTTTCATTTTGAGCTTTTCTCCTTTGAAAGAAAGGTTTATTGATTTCCTAAGGGAGGAATTTTTTAGTCTATTTTATGGTGCCGGAGGCGGGAGTCGAACCCGCACGGGCGCGAGGCCCAGGGGATTTTGAATCCCCCGCGTCTGCCAGTTCCGCCACTCCGGCTTAGCTAAAAAGGAAATTATATATTTCCACTTTTAGCGTGTCAACACCTTTAACCGGCCTGTTAAGAAAATAGTTTCCAACCCTTTCAAAGCTATTAATAAACTAAAACCTATGAAGGTAAAAATAACACCCAAAGATGCCCTAATATTGGTGGATATTCAAAAGGATTTCCTTCCGGGGGGAGCTTTACCGGTTCCCGATGGGGACAAAGTTATAGAGCCCGCCAATAGGTATATTGAAATTTTCCAAAAGGCGGGGGCCCCTATATTCGCAACCCGCGATTGGCACCCCGAAAATCATATCTCCTTTAAGGAAAACGGAGGGTTATGGCCCCGCCATTGTGTGCAAAATACCGAAGGGGCCCAATTTGCGGACGGTTTAAAATTACCACCCGAGGTTTTCATAATAAACAAGGGAGACCGTCCCGAGTTCGATGCCTATTCGGGCTTTCAGGGGACTCTTTTGGAAGATTTACTCCGCGAAAGGGGGGTTAAAAGAATTTTTGTCGGCGGGTTGGCTACCGATTACTGCGTTCTAAACACCGTTTTGGGCGGTCTTAACTTAGGCTTTCAAGTTTTCTGGTTGGAAGATGCTTCCAAAGGTATTTCTCCCGAAGGGGAACAAAGAGCAAAAGAAAAAATGCTAACGGAGGGTGCGGCGGCCGTCCAAATAAAAGATTTTATCTAACTATACAATTCCCATTTCTTTCAAGGCCTTATAGCATCTTTGGCATACCTTTTGACCGTCGGGCAATTCGACAAATTCTTCTTCGGGATAGTAGAGCCAACATCTGGGACATTTGGAGCCTTCGGCTCGGCTTACGCCCACTTTGAGCCCTTTTATTTCTTCTCCCTCTATAACGATGTCCCCCTTAAGGTTTTCTATATCTACCTGACTAACGCTTAGGAAGAAGGGTAGATAATCCAACCTCGGTTTAACTATATCTTCCACCTCTTTGGGTAGTTGTAAATAGACCTTGGCCTCGTAGGGGTGTCTTATTAGTTTTTCCCTACGGGCCTGTTCCAACGCACGGTTTACATCTTCCCTAAGCTTGAGAAGTAGAGAATATATTTCTTCCAGTTGGTTGTCTATTAATTCCTCCTTCGGTTGATACATTAATGCAAGAAAAACACTTTCGGGTAGGTCTTTTTTTATAGAACTACGGATGGTTTGCCAAGCTTCCTCCATGGTGAAGCTTAAAACAGGTGCTAAAAGGGTTGTTAGGGCCATTAATAGTTCCCACAAAACGGTTTGGGCACTTCTTCTTTCCCTCGATTGGGGGGCGTAAACATATAACCTATCTTTGAGGACATCCAAATATACCGCCGAAAGTTCACGGTTTATAAAAGCCTTGAGCAGGTTAAAGGCCCTATAAAACTGATACTGTTTATAGAACTTGTGAACTTCGGAAGCAACCTTCTGAAGGTGGGAAAGCATCCAACGGTCAAATTCCAAAAGTTGGTCGGGTGGGAGGCTATCTTTGTCGGGGTTGAAATCGTAGAGGTTTCCTAACAAAAACCTAATGGTGTTTCTAATTTTTCTGTAATCCTCCGCAATGGAACGGATTACCTTTTCACCCAGTTTTATATCTTCGGTGTAATCTTCGCTAACAGTCCAAAGCCGTAGGATATCCGCTCCGTATTTGTCTATTATTTCTTGGGGGGCAACAATATTTTTTAGGGATTTGGACATTTTCCGACCTTTTTCGTCCAAAATAAAACCGTGGGTTAAAACGCTGTCGTAGGGTGCATAACCGTAGGAAGCCACGCCTTCGAGCAGAGAGGACTGAAACCAACCCCTATGTTGGTCGCTTCCTTCCAGATACATATCGGCCTTTTCTATACCCCTCGGTTTTAGAACCGCCGCATGGGAGGAGCCGCTATCGAACCATACATCGAGGATATCCTCTTCCTTTTCAAACTCATCGCTTCCGCACTCGGGGCATTTGTAGCCTTCGGGAAGCAACTCTTTTGCCGATTTTTCAAACCAGAGGTCGGCACCGTATTCGTAATTTTCAAATTTTTGGGCTATATGTTCGAAAATTTCCTTATCGGCTATTATATGGCCGCAATTTTTGCAGTAGAAAACTGTTATGGGGACTCCCCAAACCCTTTGGCGGGAAATACACCAGTCGGGGCGATTCTCTACCATAGACCTTATGCGGTTATAACCACTTTGGGGAATCCACTTAACGCGGTCGATTTCTTTTAAAGCCAATTGGCGGAGTGTTTTTTTTTCTTCCATTGTAGGAATTAAATTCTAAGAAACTCCTGTAGAGAGCTCTAAAAAGGATAGAGGAAGAAAAAATTATCCGTTGGAAGTTTCTTTTTGTTCTTTTTCTTCCTTTTCGGGAAAACTTTTAACCTTTCCCAACCCCATGGCGGTTTTCCTACCGACCCCCGAGAAGTTTGCAAAATTGGAAAGTATGGAAAACCACCTTACGGCCTCTTGGTCTTCTATATCCCCGAAGTGGTAGGTAATAACCCCCACAAAGGTGGTTAACTTTCCTAAGGAAGAGAGTTCCACCTTGCGGGTGTGGAGTTTGTATTTAGCTATTTCCACCTGTTGGTAAAACTTTCTTAAATCCACCTCGGGTTTTATTCCCGAAAAAACTATCCACCTTTTGAGGAGGCTTTTAAAAAGAATTTCCGGCTCAGGGAAAGGAAAATCAATTCGGTTCCTTCGGAAGGTGGTGGGGGCTATAAATTTAAAAAACATTTTGGTGGTCGGTTGGGTATTCATTAGACTTTCGTAGGTAACTATATCGTCGTCGTTAATCAAAGGTTTTAGGGATTTGGTTAATTTGACCCCTCCCAAGTGGAATTCTTTTTTCTCCGAAAGAAGGTAGGAAGATAAAACTTTCGGCAGTAAATCGTCCTTTAAAAGGGATACCTCTATAAGGATTCGGTTAATCTCCTCCTCGGGGTCTTTCCACAGTTGGGGACTAAAAAGGGAGAAGACTTTAAACCCTTTATAGTCTTGGTGGAAAACATCGGCCACCTCGGGTTGGAGCAGGGAAAAGAATAGACCGTGCAAGCGGTCGGGGGTCAGTTCCTTAACCTTAAAAGGTTTTTCCGCGTTTAAAACAAACCTAACTTTTGCAGGCATTAAATTTCATTAAACGTCCTTGGGTTGGATTTTTTGAAGTAAAACATTACAAAAAACGGCTATACCTTCTTCGGAACAAAAACCTTCGCGGGTTTTTCCTTTTATAGAAACCTGCCAAGGGTGAACCTTTAATAAGTTGGCCAAAGAGCGGATTATTTTTTCCTTGTAGGGGGCTATTTTGGGTCGGTCGCAAATGATAACACAGTCCAAATTAAGGATTTTGTAGTTTGCCATTTCCATACGGCGGATAGCTTCTTTTAAAAAGAGTTCGCTGGAAGCATTTTTCCATTGCTCCTCCGAAGGTGGGAAAAGTTGTCCTATATCGGGCTCTCCCAAGGCTCCCAAGATAGCGTCGGTAATGGCGTGAAGCAGGACATCGCCGTCGGAATGACCCTTTAACCCCTTGGGGAAATCTATTTTTACACCTCCCAAAAGGAGGGGTTTATCTTTTTCTTCCTCAAAAGGATGGCTGTCAAAACCCAAGCCTATGCGGAACATTTCTTAATATATTTACGAGCATGCCCAACTTTGTTATAGCTTTGGTGGAAGACGACCCCGACCTTTTGGAAATTCTTACCTATATCCTCGAAAAGGAGGGTTATAAAGTCTTGGCCTTCGAAAGGGGGGAGCAATTTTTAAAGTCCCTTTCGGAAAACATAAAACCCCACCTGATTGTGTTGGATGTAATGCTTCCGGGAATGGACGGTTTTAAAATTGCCCAAATTTTGAAAAATAATGACGTATACCGAAATGTTCCTTTAATTTTTCTAACCGCCAAAGGGTTGGAAGAAGATAAGCTAAAGGGTTTCGAACTGGGTGCCGACGATTATATTTCCAAACCCTTTTCCACGAGGGAGTTTTTGGCACGGGTAAAAGCAATTTTGCGTAGGTATTATCCTGAAAACAAAAATGTGCTTTCGGCGGGAAAACTAAAAATAGATACCGAAAAATTTAAGGTTTTTTGCGGTCAAAAAGAAATTCCCCTAACAAAGGCGGAATTTAAAATCCTCCAAACCTTGGTTGAAAATAAAAACCGTGTTGTTCGAAGGACTACCCTAATGGATGCGTTGGCCCCCTTAGGTAAGGAGGTGGTCTCCCGCACCGTCGATGTTCACATAACAAAAATAAGGAAAAAGTTGAAGGACTGCGGTTCTTATATAAAAACCGTCCGCGGTGTGGGTTATATTCTCGAAGAACCGACCGAAGGAAATAAAGAAGAAAACCTCTAAAGGGTATTAAATAAACTTTTCCGCGATTGGGAAAATTTAAGGTGCATCGAAACCGGGAATTCTCGGTATCTTCCTCAATTTGGAGTTTTTATAATACCAAGCCCAGAGCTTTTTAAGATAGTGTCCTATTTTGGGTAAAGGTATCATTAAAGCCCTTTTGTGGGTTCTCATAAATAGAATTCCGCCCCAGGGGCCCATATCCATCAAACACACAATGTGAACGTGGGGAAGATAGCTTTCCATCTGGGAAGCTTTTCCTTTAATCAATTTTTCTATATTCCGTGCGACAATCCTTCCCATAACTTCGGCCAAGTGTCCCTGTTTGGCGCGCCACTCGGGGCCATCGATAGCCGCCGCGTCGCCTACCGCCCAAACGGTGAAATCGGTTCCCGGCACGGCACAGAATTTATCGATTTTTATAAAACCGGCTTCGTTAAGAGGTAGGTCGCTGGCGTTCTTATAAACGGGATGGCCATCGATGGCGGGGGTAAAAATTGTTAGGTCGCTCTGAATTTTCTCTCCATCTTCAAAAACTATTCCGTCGGGCTGGAATTCTTTTATTTTTACCCCTATCTTGTAGGAGACATCTATTTTTTTGAAAAAATCATACATTTTTTCGGCATTTTTTTCGCCGAGCCTTTGGCCGGGTTTTTTCATCGGGGCAAAGAAGACCAGCTTAAATTTGTCCCTAACGCCCAATTTTTTAAGGTAGAAATGAATGTTAAAAAGTTCTTCGAACACAGGCCCGCCCCTAACGCCGGTGGGGTCTTTGGGATTACCTCCAAAACCGAAGGCTATGGTTCCGCCGCCCTTTTCTATTAGCTCGTGGAGTTTGTCGCGGATTGCCAGCATTTCTTCGGGCGAACCGCAGGTTGAATAGGTATATTCGATACCGGGGTGTTTTTTCTTAACCCCACCCATTGCCACCACCAAACGGTCGTAGGTTTTCTCTTCGGTTCTTCCGTCGTCATATTCAACGATTACCTTCTTTTCCTTGGAACGGATTTCTTTAACCTTTGCTTTGGTGAACTTAAAGTTGTTCCTTTTTGCAATTTCCTCCAAGGGTAGGATTACATCTTCAAAATCGGCCTCCTTGGTGGGTATCCATATGGAAATGGGATAAATGTAGAGGTAATCCTTGTCGGAAATTAATTCCACATCGAAGGCTTTGGCCGAGTGGGCGAAGGCGGTTTCCACCCCTCCTATACCGCCGCCCAGAACGAGGACTTTTTCCATTTTTAAAACCTCCGTAAGGGTTTACTTGTTAGCAACCTCTAAGAGGGAATTATTTAAATTGGTATTCGGTGGAAATGATTAACTCCAGATTTTTCTTAAAATTTGTCGTTGATGTTCATTTTTCCCGACAGCGATTTTCCAATCCAAAGACCCCGAAGGTTGAGGAAAAATAAAAATATCCGCGATTTGGTCAGGGAAACCCATCTCCATTTGGAGGATTTGATTTACCCCGTTTTTATCCAAGATGGGGAGAACTTAAAAATAGAAATCCCTTCCATGCCGGGGATATATAGATTTTCCCCCGACAGGGTAATAGATGAAATTAAGGAAGCCCGCGATTTGGGTATAAAGGCGGTTATTCTTTTTGGCATACCCTCCCACAAGGACGAGATTGGTAGCGACAGCTTCAGCGACCAAGGCATTATTCAGCGTTCTTTAGAACTGATAAAAAAAGAAGTTCCCGAAATGTTTGTTATCACCGATGTCTGCTTTTGCGAATACACTTCCCACGGCCATTGCGGGGTTATCGTCAACGGCGATGTGGACAACGATTTAACTTTGGAAAATCTCAAAAAGCAGGTGGTTTCCCACGCCCAGCACGGTGCCGATATGGTGGCCCCCTCGGGAATGATGGACGGAATGGTTAAGGCCATTAGGCAGGCCTTGGACGAGGCAGGCTTTAGCCACATTCCTATAATGGCCTACTCGGCGAAATACGCATCGGCTTTCTACGGGCCTTTCCGAGATGCCGCCGAAAGTGCCCCCGCCTTCGGTGATAGGAGAACCTACCAGATGGACCCAGCAAACTCAAGGGAAGCCTTTAAAGAGGTCTATTTAGATATTTTGGAAGGTGCCGATATTGTTATGGTAAAACCCGCCTTGGCTTACCTGGACGTTATAAAAATGGTTAAAGAAAGCTTTCCCGTTCCCGTGGCCGCCTACAATGTTAGCGGTGAATACTCCATGGTAAAAGCGGCCGAAAAGTTGGGTTGGCTGGATGGAAAAAGAACTATGGTCGAAATTCTCTATTCCATAAAAAGGGCGGGAGCCGACCTAATTTTGACCTACTTCGCTAAGGAGGTGGCGAAACTTATAAATAAAGGAGAAATAGAAAACTACTTCTGATTTTTCTTTTTTTCTTAACCAAAGTAATAGGGGTCGTAGGTTTTTATGGAGTCCAAGACAGCCAAAAACTCGCGGGTAGGTTTTACATCGTGAACCCTAACAATGTTGGCACCACCCATAACCGCCGGGGCAAGGGCGGCTAAGGAACCGTGCAACCTTTCTTTGGGCTGAGTCGTTATCCCTAAAAGGGTTTCGTAAATAAAACCTATAAAGGATTTTCTTGATACCCCCACCATTAAAGGTTGACCTATAACCCTCAATTCTCGGAATCTTTTTAAAATCTCCACGTTGTGGTGGGGTTGTTTTCCGAAACCTATACCCGGGTCGCAAATAATGTTTTCCCTGTTTTGATAACCTTTTTCCAACAGAAGGTTTATTTTTTCCCTCCAGAAGGAAACTATTTCGGAAACCACATCGCGGTAGGTGGGAGGAATTTCTTTCCATGTTTGGGGTTTGCCCTTTATATGGTTTATCACCACCGGGGCATTGTGTTTAACAACAACATCGGCCATTTTTGGGTCAAAAGTTAACCCGCTTATGTCGTTTATTATGTCGGCCCCCTCTTGGAGGACGGCGTTGGCTACTTCGCTTTTGTAGGTATCTACCGATATCCAAACCTTGTTTAGGTTGTTTTTTTCCAGCTCCTTTTTTAGTTCTTTTACTACGGGTAAAACCCTATTGAGTTCCTCCTCGGCACTAACGGGCTTTGCACCGGGGCGGGTGCTTTCGCCGCCTATATCTATAATTTCGGCCCCCTCTTCGACCATTTGGATGGCTTTTTTAACAGCCTCGGAGGGGTTTTTAAATTGTCCTCCGTCGGAAAAACTGTCGGGGGTAACATTTAGAATTCCCATTACGGCGGTCTTTAAACCGAGAGGTAGAATTTTCCGATTGTGGTTTATTCTAAATGTTCTCCTTTTGTAGGAGATTGTTATTTCCAATATCTCCCTGGCAAGGGGTTTTAAGTTGGGAAATTCTTTCAATTCCTTTGCGAGGTTTTTGAAATCAAATTCGTTCCCTATTAGGAGGACGGTTAAATATTCGGGGGCAAGTTCCAACATTGTGGGAAAGGCAACCTTAACGCAGGCTTTTTCCCCACACTGAACGAGGTTTTTTATTTCCTTTTTCGGGAAGTTTTCCACCACTATATTGAAGGCGTTGGTCTTCTCGGCCATATAGGGAACCAGCTTTTCGTGAACTTCCAACCTGCGGAGTAAATACCTGAAGGCTTCGTCGTAGCTGTCGAAGAGTTTTATATAGAGGTTGTTCTTCATGCTACTTTAATTGTAGGTTGTGCATTATCCCGATGGTTTAAAGCAGTCCGATTATTAAAAAATCACTTAACGGCAATATCTCTGTTTAAAGAGTATAAGAGAGATAAAAATTAAGAAGAATTATCTTTGGAAATGGGGAAACCGAATATATCGTTTTTTATTACTTCTTTTAATAGAGACTGAAGTTTGTCTTTGTCAAATGATTTTTTCCATTTTATGAAAGTTTCTTGATTTTCTTCTTCCTTATCTAAGGTTTTCATTAGAAGCCCTAAATGGGATTGGAAACTCCTAAGATTGAACGCCCCTTGATCAGTGGGGATTCTCTTCAAATCGTCATTTTTAAAAGTATTCCAGTTATGGGAAATATAACTTTCCAAAGGAGTTTCCTCATAAAGACTAGTTAAAAGTTTTTCAATTTCTTGTATAGAAACTTTTTCTTCAAAATGTTTGACACTATAAATTTTTTCCAAAAGCCGCTTTAATAGCAGGGTAAGAACCAACATATCCATATACGGTTTTAATTTTTCTTTTTCTATTGCTTCCAAATAGAGTTTTTTCCATTCAAAATGTCTGACTTTTATTAATCCCTTATTTTCAAGATCTAAAATATTTTTAAACTCACTTCTGTTTTTAAAGAAATCAGGAACATTCTCGGGATATTTGTAATCTTTATACTCTATTTGGAGTTCTATATTTTTTTCATAGTTTTGTATTTCCTTTTTAATAAAATCCTCATCCAAAACTTCAATGTCGGCTTTCGAAGAGTCTACTTTTAAGTCAAAATTGTTATAAATCAGCAAAGGATAACCTTTTATAACTCCTGCAAGAAAGAGAAGAACATTCTTAAAATTATCTATTAATTTATCTGCCCATTTTTGTTTATTAGTAAATGTTAATTCTGTAAACACTTTCCTATAGCTTTCTTCATAAATCAATAAAAGTTCCGATACTTCATTGGAAGTGAAAGGTTGCACAGGTTCAGCGTTATAAACTTTTAATTTTATATCTATAGGAAGCGCCGAAAGGGTTTTTAGGAACTTTTGTAGCGCTTCTAAAGTTAAAGTAGGCATAAAATTAACCCCGTGAGTTGTATCCAGATAAACTTCTAAAATTAACTTCTTATTTGCTTTCTGGGAGTTTTCTGCGATTTCTAAGATTTTTAAATCCTCGATAAAGAATTTATAGAATATCCAAATTAGTCCTTGATAGTAATTGTTTGCATCCCTATCGAATTTTATATAACTATAAGTTCCAGTATTATAGTTAATGTAAATTTTTACTTGCTCACAATTGAAACTTTTAACATTTTTGTTTAAAAAAGTTTGTATAGAGTAATGGACTTTTTCTTTGAAAAAACAGTAACCCCTTTCTTCAAATTTTTTGAACTCCCTGTGGTTTATATAACTATCTGCTAAAACAGTGTCAGGAACTATTAAGCACACCTTATTAGGTTTTAGTGTTTGTAGCCAAACATCTAAAGTAGTTTTTGCTTTAACTTTTTGACCTTCGAAGGAATAAGTAGCCTCTTGCCAGCCAAAGGGATTTCCCCACGGAGCTATCACAACCTTTATTAGAGAACTCGACATAAGTTGCTGATTATACATTTCAAGATATAAGATTTTTCCATACAAAATAAGGTTTTCCTCTTAAGAAAAAGTTTCCTTTTAAAGGAATTTTTAAAAACTTTTCCCTAAAGCGGGATAGGATTGGAAAATCCGCGGTGAGGAGAAATATTGAAGGAATTAAACCGCCGTGGGTTCAAAAACTTGGGAATTGTCCAAGTCGTAGATTCTAACGATGGGTGTATCCTCTAAGCACCTAGAATAGGCCAACATAGGTTTTTCCCATATGGTTTCACTCTCAATTAGTTGAACCAGGTTATCCAAGTCTTTTTCACCTTCTAAGGGATAGCTGTTTTCTATGTCGTAGATGTATAGACCTACCTTTTCCAACCCCAACGAGGAACGTAATTCTTTAAATAGCTCCTTTATATCTTTGTAATAATCCAATACCTCGGTAGGTTCTTTTACTTTTTGGGTTATTTCCCTAAATAGTTTGGTTACACATTTTTCCCCTTCGGGGGACAAAAGTTTTTCGAACCCTTCGCAGGCTTTTACTATAAACAAAAGTCCTTTTTTGTTAGAATAGGCTACTAGCGCGCCCTGCTCCAGTCTCATTTTTTTCCTCCTTTTTATTTCTTTGAAAATAAAATTAGTCTTGTTAAGTTAGTGTTAACGTTTCCTTTGTCAGGTTTTGGACATTATTTTTTAAACCGCCGAACGGAAATAAATCGGCTCAACCTCAAAGGGGTGAACGGTTTGCCCATTTTGGTATTTGCGTAATGCTACTAGAGCACCAACTTCGGAAAAGCCTCTAATGGGAACTTCTATAGGTTTATCTTTTATTTCCAACTTTTGGATTATCTCTTTACTACCTTCCAACCATGCGGGGTAGATAACTCTTAGATGTTCCCCTTTAAGGGATTTTATTTTTTCCTCATCCAAAATGGTCGGTTTTTGGATTTCTATACTTCCCTCTTTAGTTTTTTCCCAAATTCCATAGACCCAATAGCGGGAGACTTTTAAAAGGGTTAAATACTTCCCTTCGTCGGGAGCAAACTCTAATAAACATTCAAAGTTGGAGTAGGTAACCAAAGGTTTTTTCAAAATTTGGGCGTAGGTTTTAACCAGAGTTATACCCACCCGCAGGGAAGTTGAATAACCTATACCTACATCTACCGCAAATATATCGACTTTATTTATATCCACATTTAGGTCTTCAAAAATTTTGGGAAAAATTTCGAGGGATTTCCTTCCCCTATCTTCCCCGTAATGGAAAACATTTTTTTTGCTTTCTACCTCCAAAAGGGTGAAATTTTGATAGGAGTAAGAACTATCGAGGGAAAATAGAATTTTTTCTGCCATGGCATTCTATAAATAGTAGAGAAAGGTATTTGAAAAGATAGAAAAGCCGACCGACCTCTAAAAGGGAAAAGATATTTTTAAACTACGACAGTTTAGGAAGCCTATCTCTATTTATTTCCCATAAGGCTATGGCGGTGGCAGAGCCTACATTTAAGGAGGGAACTTTTCCCACCGTGGGAATTGTGGCCACTATATCGGAAATGTCCATAACGCTTTTGGAAACCCCGTCGCCTTCAGCACCTACGACAACCGCCAAAGGAAAGGGAAAATCTATCTCCCTAATATCTTTACCGCCGGTTTCTATGGCGGCAACCCAACCGCCCATTTTTTTAAACTGCCTTAAAGCCTTTTGCAAAGAAGGGACTTTCGATATTTTTAGGTGAAAAATAGCCCCCGCCGAGGCTTTTACCACCGTTTCGTTTATGGGCGAAGTTCGGTCTTTGGGCAACAATATACCTACCGCCCCGAAAAGTTCGGCTGTGCGGATTATATTTCCCACATTTTGGGGGTCGGTTATATGGTCCAATACCACAAAAAAGCCATTTTTGTTAATGGTTTCCCTAAAGAGGACTTCTTCGGGAACATAATCCACGGGAGATAGTAAAGCTACCACCCCTTGGGTTTTCTTAGTTCCCGCCAATTCTTCGACCTTCTTGCGGGGAATTTTTTGAACCTTTACCCCCTTTTGTTTTGCCAATTTTAAAAGTTCCCTCGGAGGGTGACTATCGTGGGCCACAAAAATTTTTTCTAAACTCCGACCCGCCCTTAGGGCCTCTATTATTGGATTTCTCCCCCATATGGTGAATTTCTTTTTATCTTCCTTCCCTTCTTTGGACATCGAACTATTGAATATAAACTTCAAAAGGAAGAATTTAAGAAAAACAACATTTGCAGGGGCCTGGTTCTATTTTCCATACGCCGTCTTCGGGAGCCAAGTTCCATTTCCATTGGCGGTTTTCAAGTATAAGTTTTTCACCGCAAGGGCATTCAAAATATCTTCCATCGAAGGGAAGGTATACGAATAAAATACAGTTACCACAAGGGCAGGGAACTTTTAGCCAGTCTGCTAGGTCGCTAAGCTCTATTTTTTTAACTATGGACACGGGCACAAAGAAATATTCCATAAATGGTAACAAGCTGACGTCGTCTTTGGGTTCCAATTTTCTAACGGCGGGGATTAGAAAATATTTCATATCCACCTCCTTGGCTATTTATTATAGTCAACTTTCATAATGTAGTTCAACTTAATGGAAACTACCTAATAAGAAAAAATGGAAGAGTAAAAAAAGAACTATATAGGGTAAGCTACCAAAACCCTTTCTTTCCCTGCAAAGTCTTTAACAAATTCAACTTTCCAACCGTGGGATTGGAAAAAT
>Ga0256838_1000044_pt1 | contig 97853 bp, 86 predicted proteins | sample 4571419metaG_FD_185978 | JGI IMG/M metagenome (GOLD analysis project Ga0256838, IMG submission 185978) | Hydrothermal vent microbial communities from Guaymas Basin, Mexico - 4571-419 | ecosystem: Environmental > Aquatic > Marine > Hydrothermal vents | place: Mexico: Guaymas Basin | collected... | reverse complement strand
AATATCACTAAAAAACCAATAAGTATGTCGAGGTACAAATTTACAACTTTTTTACAAAATTACCCATGGCACACAAGGGCTTCCAGCTTGGTCTTGAAATGCCTGCTTTGCTAGGCGGGATTGCAACATTATTGAATATATCATCTAAATATTCTTTCAATTTTTCAGTTGAATAAAGTGAAACTTGAAATGCCTGCTTTGCTAGGCGGGATTGCAACTGAATAAAGTCTATAATAGTTTTCAATATCTGCTGGAGTAATATCTTCACTTGAAATGCCTGCTTTGCTAGGCGGGATTGCAACCTCTAAATTTGTTTTTGATTGTGTGTTTTCAATATCGTAGGTTAAACGCTTGAAACGCCTGCTTTTCTAGGCGGGATTGCAACTCACATTGGTAGTTTTCATAACCTCAAAGATATAGTAAGTTGTATTTTGTCTTCCTGGAGTATAAAGTCTAAAATAAATTCTTGTCACGGTATTATCATCACGAAAGTGTTTTACCATAAACATTGATGTCTTAGAGTAGAATCATCTGATCCCGCGTTACTAACTACCAGTTGAATTTTTATATCTCCAGAGTTTATTTTTGGCTATAATTAAGAAAACATCTTTAATTTCAGGGGGAGATAATGCCTTTTATACCTTTTAAAGGGAAATTTCCAAAAGTAGGAAAAAATGTTTTTATTGCGGAAAATGCTTTTGTTATCGGAGATGTAGTATTAGAAGATGATGTTTCTGTGTGGTTCGGAGCAAGTGTAAGAGGTGATGTTAACTATATAAGGGTAGGTAAGGGAACATCTATTCAAGATAATGTTACTATTCATGTAACATATAAAACACATCCAACTATAATAGGGGACTATGTAACCATTGGACATAATGCAGTTTTACATGGATGTACTGTAGAAAACGGATGTTTAATTGGTATGGGAGCTATTATTTTAGATGGTGCTTTAATTAGGGAAGGTTCTATTGTAGCTGCTGGAAGTGTAGTTCCTCCAAATAAAGAGTATCCACCTTATAGTCTCATCATGGGAGCTCCAGCTAAAGTAAAAAGGGAACTTTCCAAAGAGGAAGTTGAAGGTTTAATAGAGCATGCAAAAAGATATATAAGATATAAAAATACATATTTAGGTTTAGATGATATAGAACTTTAGAGGAGATAAAATGGAAAGTCCTTTTAAAAAAATAGGAATTATAGGACTTGGCTTAATTGGAGGATCTTTAGCAAAAAGTATAAAGGGTAATAATCTAGATATAAAAGTTTTTGGAGTAGATATAAATGAAAAAGCAGTTAATTATGGCTTAAAACATAATTTAATAGATAAAGGTTCTACAGATTATGAAGTTTTAAAAGAGGCGGATTTAATATTTTTAGCTGTTCCTGTTAGGAGTTATTATAAGGTTTTACCACTTTTAAAAGATTTTTTAAAAAAATTAGAAAAAAAACCTTTAATTTCTGATTTAGGAAGTGTTAAAGGTCATTTAGTAGAATTTGCTCAAAACCTTTTATCTTCCATAAATGTAGAGTTTATAGGAGCTCATCCAATAGCTGGTAATGAAAAATCGGGTATAGAAAACGCTATTTTTGACCTCTATAGAAATAAACTTTGCATTATTACTCCTACTAAACAAAATAAAAAAGAAACTATAGAAAAAATAATTCAATTTTGGAAAGTTTTAGGTTCCATTCCTATAACTATGGATCCTTATTTTCATGATTTAGTTTTTGCCTCCGTATCTCATCTTCCTCATCTTGTAGCTTATGCTCTTGTAGATACCATAAAAAAACTTTCAAAGGAAGAAAAAATTAATTTATTTGAATTTGTAGGGGCAGGTTTTAAAGATTTTACAAGAATAGCAGCTTCCGATCCAACTATGTGGAAGGATATATTTTTAGAAAATAAGAAAAATATTTTAAAAGTTTTGGAAACCTTTCAAAAAGTAATTGCTTATTATAAAAGATTAATAGAAGACGAAAAGGAACAAGAACTTTTTGAAGTTTTAAAAGAAACCGCAAATGAAAGAAGGAAATTAAGTTAAAATGCTTGAAGAGATTATAGGTCATAAAAGAAATATAAATTTACTTTTGAAATTAAAGGAAAATGAAAAGCTTCCTCCTAATATGATTTTTGAAGGTTTTGAAGGAATTGGAAAAAAACTTGTTGCAAAAAGTCTATTTTCAGATGAAGAAGTAAGCTCAAAAGATTTTATCTTAGTAGGAGAAGATAGCTATCCTAAAATAAATGATATTAGAAATATTATTCTTTCTTTTAATAGAAAACCTTTAAAAAAATATAAACTTGCCATTTTAGATAATGCTCAAGATATGACTTTAGAGGCAGCAAACGCTCTTTTAAAAATTTTTGAAGAGCCTCCTTCAAATACTTTTATAATACTTATAGTAAACAATATAAATAAACTTCCAAAAACTATCTTTTCCCGAGCAAAAATTTTTAAATTTTCTCCTCTAAATAAAAAAGAAATAAAGGAATTTGCAAAAAAACATAATATAGATATAAAAAATAATCCAGAACTTATAGAATTTTCGAAAGGAAGACCCGCTCATCTTTTAAGAATATATAAATATAAACTAATAGACTTTTCCAAAAAATTTTTGAATTTAATAAAAGAAAAAGACTTTTTTTCTTATTTTTCCTTAAGTGAAAAATTAGAAAAAATAGATATTCAAAGTTTTAAAAGTTTACTTGAAGTAATGATGGATATATCTTTAAAAAATCCTTTATTTTTAAAGTATTATCAAAATATAGTTTCTATATATAACCTTATTAATACTTATCCAAAACCGAAATATCTTTTAGATAAACTTTTTTTTGATATTTCATTTAAATCTTATTAGAACTTAAAAAATTTTTTATTTTTTTCATTTGAGATTTTAGTTTTTCCAAAAATTCTATAAGCTTTTTTTGGTATTCAGAATTTAAAGATAAAGTTTCATCCATACATTCGTTTATAATTTTTAATCTTTCAAATCTTTGCTCCATTTTCTCATTCTTTCTTTGCCACTCTAAAAATAAACGTTGCATTTCTATTTGTGCTTTGTCTGAAATTTGTTTTATTCTATCCATAGCTTCTACAATGGAATAAAACTCCTTAGCCTGAATTCTGTTTACTTCTATTGCCATTAAAACTCTTAAACCTTCTATTGTTTTAGAAAAGTTTTCAATAAAATAAAGATTTTTTATTATATTTGAAATTAAATTTTGAAAACTTTTTATTATTTTCATAATGTTTTTATATTCTTTATTTACAGATATTTGAGCGGTTTTACAAGCTTTTTCTATTTTTTCGAAACTTTGGAACATATCTTTAAATTCCATTATTTTGTTTGTAATATAATTTTCATATTCATCTAAGAATTTTTTTAAATCCTCTAAAAGTCTTTTATACACAGATTTATTTAAATGTTTATTTTTTTCAAAATCTAATCTTAGTTTTTCTAATTTAAAAATAATTTCTTCAAGTTTGAAAATATAATTTCTGTCCATTTGAAAATTTTTAATTTGAATGTTGTTTTTGTAATTGTTTACCAAATTTTCAAAATTATTATAAATTTCTTCAAATGCTTTGATTAAACTTTCTAAGGTTTTTGAAACAGCTGTAAGTTCTTCTTCAAATTTTGTAGAAAACTCATTTTGAAATTCAGCCGCTTTTTTTATCTCTGTAGAAAGAACAGAGATTGTAGTTCCTCTTTCCCCCATATTGACAGATTTTATTTTTGTATTTATAGCCATTAAAGATAATTCTCTAGAAAGTTTCCTTAAATCTTCAACATAAACATCTATTCTCTTTTTTATCTCTTCAACATTAAAATTAATTATTTGATCTTGTAAAAATAATTTCAAATTCCTTAAAATTTTAGAGAATTCTTTATGTTTTTTTGAAATATCTAAACGTAAAAGTTTATTTACCTCTTCAAATGAAGAAAAAATATTAAGGCTAAGCTCCTTTAAAAGTTTAAGCTCATTAATAAGTAAATTTAAAAATTGATATTCTTTTTCAACCTTCTTGGAGTCTTTTTCCACAACCATCTGAAATCCCCAAATGCAACTTAAAAAAATTATCTATATAAATTTATTCGGACTTTAACTTATTTTTTTTCTCTTCTACCTTCTTTAAAAGGTAATTTACCCAATCTTCCAAACCTTCTTTAGTTTCATTGGAAATAGTAAAAATTTTTAAGTTTGGATTTAAAGATAAAGCTTCTTCTTTTACCTTTTGAAGATCAAATTCTTTAAAGTAAGGAAGTAAATCTATTTTTGTAATAATAAATACATCTGAAGTTTTAAAAGCTTTCGGATATTTTGCAGGTTTATCAGGCCCTTCTGGAACGGAAATTAAGACTACTCTAAGATCTTCTCCTAAATAAAAAGAAGCCGGACATACTAAATTTCCAACATTTTCTATAAATAAAAGATCTAAAGGATCTTCTGGATATAAAGGATTTTTGGTAGGCCAATTAAAATCTTTTATAAGTTTTTCAAGAGCACTAATACCTTTATGAACTAGCTCAGATTCTAAATGACAAGCTCCTCCGGTTGTAAGTTGAATAGCTGGTACTCCTTTTGCTCTTATACGTTCGGCATCTCGTTGAGTTTCTATATCTCCTTCTAAAACTGCAATTTTAAGCTTATCTTTTAAAGCCTCTATAGTATTTTCAAGTAATGTAGTTTTACCAGCTCCCGGAGATGAAATAAGGTTTATAGATAAAGCTTTAAGTTTATTTATATGCTCTTTATTATGCTCAGCTACTTCTAAATTTCCTTTAAATATGCTTTCTAAAAGTTTTACTTCCTTTTTTTGAACCTGAGAATTTTCATGACATCCACATGTATCACACATATTGTACCTCCTTTATTGCATATTTTGAAAAACAAGGAATTTTTATTTCTTTTAATATGTGTAATTTTAATTATAAAACGAATATAAATCCTAAACAAATTTATTTTAACATTTTAAAGTTTTTCTATATAATTGACAGGTATAAAACTTAAGATAAAATTTATAAAATCTAAATATACTTTCTGTTTTTACCAGTTTATAACTTATTTTAAATAATATTAGAACATCAAATATTTATCAGGTTAAGGAACTTGAACAGAAAAAAACCCATAGGTGTTTTTGATTCAGGAATAGGTGGGTTAACTGTTTTAAAAGCTTTAAAAAAATTAATGCCTTTTGAAAATTTTATATATTTTGGAGATACAGCTCGAGTTCCTTATGGGAATAAAAGTCCAAAAACCATAATTCAATATAGCTTAGAAAATGCCGAGTTTTTAGTCTCAAAAGGAATTAAAGCTTTAGTTGTTGCCTGTAATACTTCCTCTTGTTACAGTTTAGAAATTTTAAGAAAAAAATTTAATATTCCTGTAATAGGTGTTATTAAGCCTGCAAGTTTGAAAGCAGTGCTTGTTAGTAAAAGAAAACAAATAGGGGTTATAGGAACTGCATCTACTATAAGTAGTGGAAAATACAAAGAAGAGATTTTTAAATTTTACAAAAAATACTATCCCTTTTTAAATGGAAAATTAAAAATATTTCAAAAAGCTTGTCCTTTATTTGTTCCAATTGTAGAAGAAGGTTTATATAACTCTCATATTGCTTATCAAACTGCAAATTTATATTTAAGTGAGCTTAAAGGAAAAGTTGATACTTTGGTTCTCGGATGTACTCACTATCCTCTTTTAAAGGGTGTTATAAGATCTATTTTGCCTAACGTAAAGATTATAGATAGCGCTTATCAAACTGCTTATGCTTTAAAGAACTTTTTAAAAAGAAAAAATTTATTAAACATTTCTAATAATTTTCCAAGACTTGAGATATATGTTTCAGATAAAAACAAAAATTTTGTAAAACTTGCAAAAGAAATTTTGGAAAATGATTATCCCATAAAGGAAATATAATACTAGATTTTTATACCTACAACCTTTGAAAGACCATTTTCCATAGTAACCCCAAAAATATTATCTGCCGAGGATATAGTTTGCTCTCGATGCGAAATTACTATAAAATCCTTTTCTTTAGAGTATTCCTTTATAAGTTTACCCACTAAGGCTGCATTTTTTACATCTAAAGGAGCATCTACTTCATCTAAAATATAGAAAGGCGCATTAAATAGACGTGCTATTGCAAAAATAAAGCTTAAAGCAGCTAAAGCTTTTTCTCCTCCACTCATGGAATTTATATTTATAAGTTTTTTTCCTTTGGGAGTTGCTTTTATAATAATGCCTGCCTTTAAGGGGTCTTTTTCATTTTCTAAAAGAATATCTCCTTTTCCCCCCAATTTTTCATAAATTTCTTGAAAAGCTTTTCTAATTTTTCTAAAAGTTTCTAAAAATACTTCTTTTTTTCTCTTTTCAATTTCTTCCAAAAGATGTAAGTACTTTTCTTCTTCTTTTTTATATATTTCCCATTTTTCTAAAAGCTCTTTGTGTCTTTCGTAAACTTCTTTATAATCCTTCTTTGCTTGAAAATTAATTTCACCTAAAGACTTTAAAAAAGCTTTTATATCTTTTATTTCCCTTTCAATACTATCAATCTCTAGATTTAAATAACTTTCAAATTCCTCTTTTTTAAAACCATTAGAAGTTAAAATATTTTCTATATCCTCTTTTCTTGAAATATCTAGATAATATTCTATTTTTGGATAGACCTTTTTTATATCCTCTATATAAACTTTTGATTTTTCTATTTCTTTTTCAAAGTGATAAATTTCTTCTTTTATTTTTTCTCTTTCCCTTTGCTTTTTTTCTATTTCTTTTTCAATATTTTCTATATTTTTTTTTAAGAAAGTTTTATCCTCTTCTAATTTTCTTAACTTTTCTTCTAAAGCTTTAAATTCTTTTTCAAGTCGTGAAAGCTCTTCTTTCTTTTTTTCATAAAGCTTCTTTCTTAAATTTAAAGTTTCTTTTAAAATAGAAATTTCCTCTTTTAGAGAGTTAATATTTTCTTCTAGAGAAGAAAGTTTTAAATCTATTTTTTCAAGTTTCAAGGACTTTTCTTTAAACTCTTTTTCATATCTTTCATACAAACCTTTCTTTTTACTTAAAATCTCTTCCAGAGAAGACAACTCCTTTAAAATTTCATTATTTTTAATGCTTTCTTTTTCTTGTTTTAAAACATTTATTTCCTTTTCTAGATTTGACAGAATAACTTCTTTCTCTTTTTTTTCATTTTCCAAAATCTTAATTTTTTTTGAAATATTTTCTATATCTTTATTTAAAGCAAAGATCTTGGGCTCTATACTTTCAAGCTCACAAGTTAATTTTTCCAATTTTTTTGAAGTTGTTTGTTTTTTTCTTTCTATTTCCTTTAAATGATGTTTTAAGGAAAACTCCTCTTTTTCTAAAGAACTTAGTTTTCTTTTTAGATTTTCTAAAATATTTTTTTTCTCTTCTAAACTTTTTGATATCTCTTTTAATTTATTTTTTAAAGTTTCTAGATGAGAATAATCGATTTTTATAGAAATTTGTGCTCGACTTTTTAACTTTCCTCCAGATACAGCACCTGAAGGTTCCAAAATATCTCCTTCTAAAGTTACGAATCTCCAATTTGGATAAATTTCAAAAAGTTCTCTTGCATCATCTAAATTTCTAACTATATATGTTCCATAAAATACAAATTCAAAAATAGGACGATATTTTTCTTCAAATTCTATTAAATCTATAGCTCTTCCTATAATTTTTTCATGCTCTATATAAGGCGTTTCTCGATATCTAATTGTATCTAAGGGCAAAAATGTAAATCGCGGAAGATTATGACGTTTTAAAAACTCTATTATTCTTTTTGTATTTTCAAAGGTATCTACAACAATGAAATTAAGCCTTCCTCCTGCACTTGCTTCTAAAGCAGTTTTATATTCTAAGGAAGTTTTACCTAAATTTCCTACTATATCTATAATACCAGGTAAATTTGCTTGCATGAGCTTTTTTAAAGCTTCATCATAAGAAACTGAGTATTTTTCTAAGTTCTTTATCTTTGCTTCTTCTTCAATAAGTTCTCTAAAAATTTTTTCTCTTTCTTTTTCTAAAGTTTTTATTTCTTCTGTAAGTTTTTTTATGTCATCTTTTAAGGAAAATTCTTCTTCTTTTATGGCTTCCAGGCGATTCAAAATATCTTTTATGTCATATTTATATTTTTCATTTTTTAAATTTTCTATCTCCTTTGTAAGCTGTTCTTTTAAAGACTTTAAATTTTCTATTTCCTTTAGCTTTATATCCCTTTCTTTTTTTAAAATTTCTATTTTATGGGAAAGATTTTGAACTTCCTGAGAAAGCTTAGAAAATTTTTCTAAAAGATTTCTTTCTTTCTCCGAAAGCTCTTCTAACTTTTGACTTAATTTTAAATAGGAGTTAGATATTTTTTTTCTTTTTTCCTCTAAAATCTTTATATCTTCCAAAAGATCTTTTAAAAGTGATCTTAAATTTGATAAATCTTTTTCTAAAGTATCTTTTTGAAAAGATAAGTTTTCTTTTTCTTTTAAAGTTAAAGAAAGTTTATTTTCCAAAGCTTTTAACTTACTTTCAAGATCTTTAATTTCTTTAGAAAGATTAGATATTTCTATATTTATCTTAGAATAATTTTCAAATTTTTCTTTATATTCCCCTTCCTTAAATTCAAATATTTTTGCATCTATTTCAGAAAGTTTTTCTAAAAAATTTTTTTTATGTTTTTTTAAATTTTCAAGTTCAAGTTCTATATTTTCTAAAATTTTTCTTTTCTCTTGTAAAGTTTCTTTTAATTTTCTTATTCTGTTTTTGTAAAAAATATAAAGACGAAGATAATATATATCCAAAAGTAAATTTAACTTTCTTTTCAATTTTTCATATTTTTCAAGCTTCTCTACTTCTTTTTTTAAGTGATCTAAAAGATTTTTTACTTCTAAAAGACGAACTTCTATTTTTTCTAAATATTCTCTGGCTACTTTTAACTCTTCTAAAGCTTTTTCCTTTTTCTCTTCAAATTCCCAAATTCCACAAATTTCATCTATAACCTTTCTTCTTTCTAAATTTGACATAGAAATTATTTTTAACAAATCTCCTTGTTGAATAACGTTAGGAGCATGAGGAGGTAAATTTAACTTTGAAAGAATATCTGAAGTTTCACTTTTTGAAATTTTTTTTGTTTTTATAGTTCTTTTAAAAATTTCATTTCCTTTTTTTTCTCTTAAAAAATTAAAAATTTCATTTTCTTCTCCATCTAAATAATAAATACGATAAGATGTTTCATCTTTATCTAGATATATTTTTCTTTCCAAAGCTAAAAGATTTGATTTTGCATTTAACTTTTCCTTTTCTTTATCATTTATGGAAAAAAATATACAAACTTTCCCTTCTTTAGGACGCTTAGGTAATAAAGTGATTAGATCCTTAAAAGTTTTTCCTCTTAAAGCTTTTGAAGAGCCTTTTCCTAAAATAAAACAAAAGGCATCTACTATATTAGAATTATGAACCAAAATATCATTTGCAAAAAAGTTACTATTATCTTTTACTTGAATATCATAAACATAAACTTCCTTTTCTATAACTTCAATATCTTCTATTTCATCCCAAGTTAAAGGAGTTTTTGCTAAATTTTCTAAAAGTTTTAAAGCTTCCTTTGAATAAATTTTTTTATTCAAAACTTTTTGAAATTCTAAAATTTGTAAAAGTCCTTTTTTATCTATAAAAGAATTAGTATCCATATTAAAAGCTTCTTTTAAAAGAAAACTTATATCGGGTAAATTTTCAAGATAATAATCTTTTTGAGATGAAAAGTTATATTTTTCTTTTTTTTCTTTTTTAAAGCTTAACTTTAAATCTAAAGGATAAGTTAAAATTTTCTCTCCTTCTTTTAAAAAACTTAAAGGTTTTGAAACTATTTTATTTTTTTCTAAAACAAAAAAAGGATGATTTAAAGTAGCTTCAATTTCTCTTTTATATTTTGTTCTTAAAATTGCAAATCTTTTTTCTCTTCTTTTTGTTATAGCTAAAATTTCTTTTTTTTCTATATTTAAGGTATCCAAATTAACACTAAAAATTAAATACTTTTCCCTTGGAATTAAAATTTCTGTATTATTCTCTACTTTTCTTTTAAGATAATTCTTTTTTATTTTTTCAAAAAGTTTTTCTATACTTATTTTTCCAGTATCTAAGTGTAAAAGAGAGTTTCCTAAAAGACATTTTCCAGCTCCATTTGGACCAACAATGGCTGTAAAGCCACTTGGAATAGGTAAATCCAAATTTTTAAAAGATTTAAAATTTTCAAGTTTTATACCCAAGAGCTTTGCCATCTTAAATAATCTCTCCAATAATTTTTAAGTTATCTTCACAAACTTTATTTTCTTCTTTTTTATCTAAAACAATTAAATAACCAACGCCCATATTAAAAGTTTTTAACATATCTTCTAAAGGTACATTTCCAAGTTTTTGAATAAGCTTAAAAATAGGAAGAACGATAGATGTATCCTTTAAAGCTTTTATAACAACTTTATCAAATTTCACATCTTTTTCTATATCAAGATAAATTTTTGCTTTTAAATCCTTGGGTAAAACCCGAGATAAATTTCCGGGAATTCCTCCTCCGGTAATATGTGCCATAGCTTTAACTTTGTACTTTTTAAGTATATTTTTTACATCTTTTACATATATCTTCGTAGGTGTAAGTAAAATTTCATATAAATATTTTTCTAAAAATTCTTTGGGTAATGTTTCTAAAAGATCATTATAAAAATCTTTTTTTTCTTTTTCTAAAAGTTTTAATTTTCTTAATATTTCTTTTACAGATTTTTTTAAGATTTCCTTTGGAGAAAGTCTTAACTTTTTTCCAATGATTTCAAAAAAGAGTTTTCTAACAAGAGAGTATCCATTTGAGTGAATTCCACTAGAAGGAAGGTAAACAATAATATCTCCTTCCTTCATTTTTCTATCTTTAGCTATATCAAAATATTTACCATATATTTTTCTTGCTTTTTTTTCATCTCCAAAAACTGTAGGTAAAATTAAATCTTTTAGTTTTACATTTCCTACTGCAAAACCAGCTAAATCATATTCTTTATCTTTATAAACTCCAGGCATCTCTGCAGTTTCTCCACCAATTAAGGCACACTCACTTTCTTTACAACCTTCTACTATACCTTTTATTATTTGAAAATGAATTTCCTTATCAAGTTTTCCTGTTGCAAGATAGTCCAAGAAAAATAAAGGTTTTGCCCCAGTTGTAATTAAATCATTTACACACATCGCAACTAGATCTATTCCAATAGTTGAGTGTATATCCACTTCTTGAGCAATTTTTATCTTAGTTCCAACTCCATCTGTAGAAGAAACAAGGACATTATCTTTATCTAATTTATAACAAGAAGCAAAAAGACCTACTCCCTCTAATACATTTTCGTCATAAGTTATTGGAACTAGTTTTTTTATTTTTTCTACAAAACTATCACCCTCTTTAATGGAAACTCCTGAGCTTTCATAAGTTAATGCCATTTCGTTTCTCCTAAATTTAAAATTTTGATAAAGATATTTTAATACTTTTGAAAAACTTTAAGCTAATTAACTTAACAATATTTCATGAATTAAATCTTCAAAGGAAATTCCTATACCTTGAGCACTTAAAGGTAAGAGACTTCTTCGCGTTAAACCAGGTATAGTGTTTACTTCCAAAAAGTAAGGTTTATCATCTTTAAGCCTTAAATCTATTCTCACAGCTCCTTTAAATTTAAAAGTATCCCAAATTTTTTTTGCATAGTTTTTTATTTTTTCTTTAACTTCATCCTCTATGGGAGCCGGGCAAATATATTGAGTATCGGGAGAAATATACTTATCTTCAAAAGTAAAAACCTTTCCTTTAGGAATAATTTCTACAATTTCTAAGGGTTTTCCGTTTAAAACTCCAATAGAAAGCTCTTTCCCATCTATAAATTCTTCAATTAAAAATTTTTCATCTAAATTTTTTACTTTATTAAAAGCTTCAAAAATATCTTTTTTACTTTCTATAAGCTCTACTCCTAATGATGAACCGAGAGTGCAAGGTTTTAAAATAGCTGGAAAAATGTTCCACGAAAGTAAATCATCTTCACTTTTTATTATTTTATATTTTGGAGTAGGAATATCATATTCTAAAAATAAAAGTTTAGAAAGCTCTTTATCCGCAGCTTTATGAGAAGCTTCAAAAGAAGAACCTGTATAAGGTATATCTATAAGTTCAAAGGTCCCTTGAATACGACCCTCTTCTCCGGGAACTCCATGCATGCATATAAAAACTTTATCTGTTAAAGCGGATTTAATATCTGCAATAAATTTTGGAGAAAATTCAATTAAAAAAGCATCATATCCTAAATTTTTTAAAGCTTTTTCTACTTCTTTTGCTGATTTCATTGAAATTTCTGCCTCAGGGGAAGGTCCCCCATACAAAACAGCTACTCTTTCTATAGACATTTTCCCCTCTCAAGCTTTAATTTAAAAATTGGATTTAAAAAGATTATAGCATGCAAAATTTTCAAAGATCCTTTAAAAGATTACAAACATCCAAAGCTCGTTTTAAAGATGAGTGTCGCATTTTGATTTTATAATTTTTTATATATCCCAAGTTACCTTTAATAGCTTTAAAAGGACATAAGGAAAGACAAACGCCGCAATATAAACAATTTTCTAAAAATCCTACCTCTTTTGAAAATGCTTGAGCAGGGCAATATTTTTCTATAATGCAATCTTTACAGCTTTTACATTTACTTTTATCAAATTTAAAACTTAAATCCCCTTGCCAAGCTTCTTTATAATTTGAAAAATCTATAATTTTCCTTCCTTTTACATTAGCAATTGGGAGTTTTATACTTTCCATGCTTTTGTTAAAAAGATTTTCTGTTTCTTTGGGTGTTAAGTCTCTTACTTTCTTCTTATATCCTACGGCCACATAGTACTCTAGAGATGATTTTTGATAAAAATTCCCAAAATATTTTTTATCTACTTCTTTGAAATCTACTAAAACACTTAAATTGGGTTTTTCTTTTGAACTTCTTGTTCCACTTCCTAAAACTAAACCGCTTCCCCCTGCAATAAAAATTTTGTCACCTTTTTTAATTTCAAAAATTTCTAAAGGGTTCAAAATCCCGCAACCACTAAAGGTAAGTTCTCCTTTATTAAGATAATCATAGGCAAATATAGTTTCTACTTTTTCAAAAGAAGTAAAAGCCATATAATTTTTTACACAAACGCGGGTAAAAAGAAGCTTTTGATAAAGAAAATCTTTTTTTGTAGCAAAAAATTTAAGAGTGTGAAGTTTATTTTTATAATCCAAGGCTTTTATTTTTATTTCTACTTTTTCGTTATTTAGAAGCTTATTTAAAAATTTTGGGCGATTAACAATTCCATCTAAAATTCCAAGACCTTCATTTGGAGCAGGTCCTATACATACTTTATCTTTATCTATATAAGCTTCTTTTGCAACTTTATATTTTCCACTTTCTGCAAATTTTATTTCAAATATAAAAGAAACCGAAGAAATAACGGCAAAAGTGGAAGTAGTTATGGCATCAAAATTTTTTATAAATTCTTTTTTTTCATCTAAAGAAATATTTTTTAATCTTTCGGTTAAAGCTTTAGAATCTATTATTTTCATTTTTTTCTAAATGCTTCTTGTTAAGGATTTTGAGTATCTTTCAAGTTTTCTAAATTTTCTTGAGAAGATTCTTTTGTCTTTTGTGTTTCATTGTCCTCTATATCTTTGTTATTTTCCTCTATTTCCTTTTCTATTTTTTCAAGATCTTTTGGTAAAGCTATATTTAAACTATTTTTTTCTATTTCTAGAACTTCTCTTTGCAGCTCTAAAATCTCTTCAGGTAATAAGGAAGATACTTTTGGAATTTCTATTTTTTCAAGTTCTGGTAAAAGTTTATCTAAAATTTCTTCATCATAATATTTTCCCTTTTGCTCTCTTAAAAATTCTAAAGCCTTTTCTTTGTTTTCTTTATAACTTAAACTATCAAAATCATCTAAAATTCTTAAAACTTTTGCATAACTTGAAATTTCATTTCCCTTTTTTTGCGAAGGAAAACCACTTCCATCTATATTTTCATGATGTTCTAAAATTGCTCTTTTTATATCTTCATCACAAGCATTTAAAGAGTTTATATATATACTTCCGATTATTGGATGAAGCTCATAGAGATTTTTTTCCTTTTCCTCCAAATCTTCTTCAAAATTTAAAACAATTTTATCTGGCATCATAAAAAGACCTATATCCATTAAAGTTGCAGCTCTTTTTAATTTTTCTAAATCTAAATTTAAACTGCTTAAAGTATCTTTTAATTTTTCTATTAAAGAAAGAATTCTTTGAGTTTTATAGCTATATATATACCTATTTTCTAATATATTTAAATAATTTGTTATTCCCTTTATTAAAAGCTCAGCTTTGAGCTTATCTATGTTTTGAGCCTCCTTATAAACTTTATCTAAAACTAAAGCTAAAAAGATAGTAAATCCAAGAAGTTTAAAAAATTCCTTTTCAATATCAGATAAAAATAATTTTCCTTTTGAATAAGTTATAAAAGCTCCTATTTTTTTTGAAAATAAATTAATAGGAATTACATAAGCATCCTTTATAAAAATTTCCTTTTCTTCTTCGGATAAAACTCCAAGTTTATCTACTTCTGGAACAAGTTTAGGATTGATTAAGTTAAAAGCATACAAGCTAAAGCTTTCTTTATCTACTTTAAATTCTTTTTCAAAATGTTTATCTATAACTTTGACCTTCAGACCATCATCATTTTGTTTTTCAACTAATAAAAATCCATCTATTTGAGGTAAAGAATTTACAAGCTTTTTAAGTAAATGTTTAAAATCTTCCTTGAAATTTTCACTTCGAGATAAGACCTCTAAAATTTCAGATATAAAATGAATTTTTTGTTGAGAAATTCTAATAACGGAAAAAATATCTTCAAGTTCTTTTTGAGCTTCAAAAAATTCTTTATTTTTTATAGATATTAACTTGCTTATTTTTCTTTCTTTAATATTTGATAAAAGAACTTCTATAGGTCTAATAAATGTATTTTTTATATTTCTATAAAAAAGAAGGAAAAATACATCAAAAAGAAGAGTTAATATAAAGCTTAAATAAAAAAGCTTTATATATACATATTTAACTAGATCAGGTAAAGATATGAATAATTTTACCTCATAAATACCATTTTTTCCTATAAAACTTTTTGTAAGGATGTAGTTATAACTATCTGCAAGGCCTGTTAAATCCTTATATATAACTCCATCTTTTAAAACTGTTAAGTGAGAAACAAAGGGAGAGGTTACAAGTCTATTTATTAATTCATTAATTGTATTTGAGTTAACAAAGTAATTATTAAGAAGTATGCTTAAAGCATATTTACTTTTTGCACCTATTATGGAAATAATTATAAAGTTTGAAAGTGCTAAAGCCAAAATGGTGAATATAAGAAAATACCAAATAAATTTACTTTGAAGTTTTTTTGAAATTTTACCCATTTGCTTTCTTTTCTTCCCCCTTAGATTTTAAATGTTAATTTGGATTTTAATACTGAAACTTTATTTTTTTAAAGTTTTTTCTATGATCTTTGGATCTTTATTTTTTACACAAGGAATTTTTAATATTTTTTTATAACTTTTTTCAATTTTTGAAGTTTTATTATTTTTTGTTGTATTTATATTTGCTTTTAAGTTGCTTTTACTTTTATTTAAAGAGGTCTTTATATTCTTTTTAGAAGCTTTATTTTTTTGATTACTGTTTACCTTATATCTTTTTTTTAGATCAAAAAGTTTCAAAATACCTTGAGTAGGAGTATAAAAAACAATATCTTTTGGAAGCGTTATATTAAATATATTTTCAAATAAAAATCTATAATCTTTATTATATAGCTCATAACTCCCTTTATACCAAGCTTGGAGAACACCTTTTAAATTAGTATATTCGTAATCTCCGTCTTTATTTATAAAAAGAGTATAGTACGTGCTATTGGTTTTGCAAAGTACAGTTACGGCATGAAGCAGGGGATATTTTATTCCTTCTTTATAAGGCAAAATAAAAATTGCAAAATTTGAATTAAAAAAGCTTCTTGGAATTTTCTTAGAAAGATAAAATTTTACTTCAACTTCATAATTATATTTATATTTACTTATGTAAAAAGGAAGCATAAGAAATTTTTGGGGAACATATAAACATAAAAAAAGTTTTGTAGCCCAAGATATATAAATGAAACTTAATAATATTTTTAATATCATTTATAAAGTTCCTTTAATTTTTTTATTTCATTTTCATATCTTTCTTTCTCAGAGTATATGCACCCACAATAGTTTTGACGATAAAGGCCTAAAGCTTTACTTTTCTCAATACCTTCTTTCCAACCTTCTCTAAAGTCTTTATATAAAAATTTTACCTTGTAACTTTCAGATAAACTTAAGGCAACCTCTTTCATAAGCTTGTGATTTTGGAATTTGCTATAAAATAAAGTTGAGGTCCAAAAATCAAATCTTCCACCTTTACAGACAGATACAGTTCTTTTAAATCTATCAAAATAACAAAGCTTACATCTTATTTTTCTATTTTCTCTAAAAACTTTATCTTGAATCCAAGTTTCCAACGGATATTCTATTATATATATAACTTTTATGTTATATATACTTTCTAGTTTTTTTACTTCCTCTAAACGTTTTTTATATTCTGTAAAAGGATGAATATTTGGGTTATACCAAAGGCCAAAAACTTCAAAATTTTCTTCCTTTAATTTTTCAATAGGATAACATGCACATGGAGCACAACATATGTGAAGTAAAACTTTTGCTTTTTCCATTTTTAATCCTACTTAGACTTTTTTTCTATTTCAACATCTACGCTTGTTTTAACCCTGTTTCTTCCACTTCTTTTTGCTAAATATAAAGCCTCATCAGCTAAACTTATAAGTTTCTCTTCATCTAAACCATCTTTCATAGTAGCTACACCTAAAGATATAGTAACTTTTATTGGAACTCCATTACAATCTATGGTTATACCTTCAACCGCTTTTCTTAATCTTTCTGCGATACTTACAGCTTGGGCTAAGTTAACTCCAGGTAAAATAATTCCAAATTCTTCCCCTCCATATCTACCTATAATATCTCGTGCTCTTAAGTTAAGCTTTAAAGTTTCCGCAACTGCTTTTAAAACTTTATCCCCACAAAGATGACCATAAGTATCATTAATATTTTTAAAGTGATCTATATCTACCATAATTAAAGCAAAAGGATATTTTCTTTCATAGTAATCTCTTACAAAATCTCTTAAAGCTCTCATAAACGACATTCTATTTGGAATTTTCGTAAGAAAATCTATAGTAGCTTCTCTTTTTGTTTGCTGAAGTTCCTCTTTAAGTTCACTTATTTGAAGTTGAGCTTCCTGAAGTTTTACTTTTAAAGATTCATTTTGTTCTTTTAAAGAGTGAACTTCATTTAGTATCTCTTTTAAAAGCTCTTCAACATTTAAATTTTTATTTTGAGTTTTCTTTTCTATATTTTCTAAGTTTTTTTGATGTTTATCTAAAGAATTGGTATGATTATCTATAAGTTTTAAAACATTATCTATTTCCTTTTCTAATTTTTCAGAAAATTCTTTTAAAACTTTGGGATTTAAACCTTGTTTTAAAATAGCTTTTTCATTTTTATAAAAATTTTTAAAAAGTTCTTTTAGTTCTTCGTCGCTGGGAATATATTTTAGATTTTCTAAAACATAGCAAAATACATAAAACCATGCTTCGAAATTTTGGGGAGTTATTGGAATATTATTTCTAACCAAAAATTTAAGTTCCTCACGCGCAATTTCGGATATAAGTTTTATATCCTCTTCGGAATACTCATTATTAAATATTTTCTCTAAAACCTTACATTTTAATTTTTTTTCCATTTTTTTCTCCTTAATTTTTTTCAAATTCTAATTTAACTCCTATTTCTTGAGCATAAATATTAAAGGGGATGGATTTTTTTCTTATGTATATGTATATTTTAATAATTTGTTTAAAAGTTTTAAACATTTCTTTAGCTAAAGAAAAGCAAAAGTCCTCTAGATATTTAAACTCATGTTTTGAGTAATCTTCTATAAACTTATAAATAACCATATAATCCAAAAAATCAATAGCTTCAATTTCAAAATCCATTAAAGTTTCTATTCCGAGAATTTTTTCTTCTTGAATATCTCCACAATGCAAAACAAGTTTTAAATCTTTTATCACTATAGAATACTTTTTTACATAAACTTCATTTTTCACTTGAGATGAGAAATTTTTTGAGAAATCCAATCTAATGCCTCCTTGAATTTTCCTTTTCCAACCACTTTTCCTTTCTCAAAAAATAAAAAGTAATTTCCGGCTCCAGCTATACCTAAGTCGGCATGTTTTGCCTCTCCCGGACCATTTACACTACATCCCATAACTGCAACATTTATATTTTTTCGAATATGAGAAAATTTTTCTTCTAATATTTTTGCAATTTCCTTTACATTAACTTTACATCTTCCACAGGTAGGACAAGAAATAATATTAATACCTTGCCTTAACCCCAAAGCTTTTAAAATTTCAAACCCAACTAAAACTTCCTTATAACTTTCTTCGCTTAAAGAGACTCTTATCGTGTCACCTATACCTTCAGAAAGTAAAATTCCAAGACCTACACTTGATTTTACAGTTCCAGAAAGAAAAGTTCCAGCTTCGGTAACCCCAAGATGAAGAGGATAATCTGTTTTTTTAGCTAAAGCTTTATTTATTTTTATAGTATTTAAAACTGAGCTATCTTTTATAGAGATTTTTATATTGGTAAATCCAAAATCTTCTATTTCCTTTATTAAATCTAAAACATAATTTACAATAGCATCTATAGAGTTTCTTGAAGAAATAACTTTAGGTAGACTTCCTGTATTTATACCTACTCTAATGCAAATATTTTTATCTATAGCCTCTTTTATTATTTCTTTTAAAGAAGAACGTTTTATATTTCCTGGATTTATTCTAATACCTTCCACTCCTTCTTCCATAGCAAGAAGGGCAAGTTTAGGATCAAAATGAATATCTGCAATCAAAGGTGGTGGGAATTTTTTAAGTTCTTTTGAAGTTAAATAAAGATATGATTTTAAAAGCTTTATATATTTTATACTTTCTCTATCTGGGACCGCAAAGCGAATGATTTCGCAACCAACTTCCAAAAGTTTTTTAACCTCTTTTTTTACTTTCTCAAAATTTGTTAAAGGATTTTTAAGCATAGATTGAACATATATAGGCTCAGTATAACCTATTTTTAAAGATCCCAGAGAAATTATTTTAGTTTTTCTCCTTTTTACTTCCATTTTGTTCCTAAAACTTTAAAAGTTTTGGATTTATTTTATAGATAATATCTATTAAAACCTTTGTTACAAATACGGCCGTAAACATAGAGCATATAATTCCCAAACTTAAGGTAATAGCAAATCCTCTTATAGGTCCTGTTCCAAATATAAATAAAATTAAAGCTGAAATTAAAGTAGTTATATTTGCATCAAAAATAGTAAGCCAAGCCTTTTTAAATCCGCTTTCAATAGCTGAGGAAAGTCTTCTTCCTTTTTTAAGCTCTTCTTTTATTCTTTCAAAAATAATAACATTTGCGTCTACTGACATACCAATAGTTAAGATAAAACCTGCGATACCTGGCAGGGTTAAAACTGCATCTAATAAAACTAAAAGAGCATACAAAAATAAACAATTTAGAAGAAGTGCAATATCTGCAATAAGACCAAAAATTTTGTAATAGGCAAGCATAAAAAGTAAAACTAAAATTAATCCGGAAATTGCAGCTTTAAAACCAGCTTCTATAGAAGCTTTTCCTAAATAAGGTCCTACCGTATTTTCTTCTACAATTTTAACTGGAGCAGGCAAAGCCCCAGCTCTTAAAACTAAAGCTAAATCTTGGGCTTCTTCTAAGGTAAAACTTCCAGTAATTTGACCTTGATAAGAAATCTTACTTTGAATAACGGGAGCGGACATAACCTTTTTATCAAGAACGATAGCAAGTCTTTTACCTATATGAGAAGCTGTATAATTTTCAAAAATTTTTGCTCCTTCCTCATTTAATCTAAATGCAACAGCTGGCATACCATATTGATCTTTTGAAGGATAAGCATCTTCTAAATATCTTCCAGTTAAAATAGGAGGAGTTTTTAAAACATATAAAGAAGTTATATACAATTTTTTATTTTGAGTAACACCTATTTTTTTTACTCCGGGTAAAATTTCTTTATTTGTAATATTTGCGTATTTAAGTTTTAAATTGTTATAAAGAGTGCAAACGGGATTTTTCAAGCCTTCTTCGCATTTTTTTATATTAAAAATAGGATAAGGCTCCTTTAGGTGATATTCTTTAATAACTTCCATAAACTCTAAATTGGCAACTTTTTTAAGAATTTTTTTTGCTCTTTCAGGATTTTTTATTCCTGCAAGCTCTACTACAATATATTTATCTCCCTCCATTGCAATAAGAGGTTCACTAACTCCTAAGCTATCAATTCTATTTCTTATAGTTTCTAGTTCTTGCTCTAAAACTTTTCTTTTAAAGGTAAGAAGGTAAGTAGGGTTAAAACTTAAAACTATTTTTTCTCCGTCCCATGAAATATCATAAATTCCTTCAAAATTTCGTCTTAAAGCTGTTAAAAATTTTTGTAAATTTTTATCTTCTAAAGGATATATAAAAATGCGATTGTCTTTTATATCTACCTTTAAAATTTGGAAATTATTTTGTTTAGCCAAAGATAAAATTTCCTTTTTTGTATTATAAAGCTTTTCCTGTATGACTTTATTAATATCTACTTTAAGCTTTATATATGTTCCACCCTTTAAATCTAAACCAAGTTTTATTGGTTTTGTTAAAACTATATAAATAGCTGCAAGTAGAGTAAATAAAACTAAAAATAATCTAGATTTAATTTCCTTTCCTGGCATTTTATCACCTTATTTGTTTTCTTAATTTTAGATATTTGGCATTTGATAAGTAATATGAACTCTTACCGCTGTGGCCATTCCAAAAATTCTATAAATTTCTTTTCCTTCTTTATTCTTTGCCGGAATTATTTTTATTTGAATATTTTTTAAACCGTTTGCTTGATACTGCTCTTGAGCTGCCTTAATAAGCATATCTACAACGTACATAATGTAATCAGTTGGTAAAATATCTTGACCTTGCTCATCTTTAGTAAAGAAGGTATCTGGATCCGCCTCCGCATAAGCATAAACCAAAGTTAAAACTTCATGAGGTTGTGGAATTTCTCCAAAAGATAAAATCATTCTAAGGCCTCCTTTATTAAGTGGATTTGGTATTTATATTGCTTAAATAATTTTATTACAAAAATCTATATTATTAGATGTTTTATAAATGAAAATAAACTTTTGATAACACTTTTATTTGTTATGTAAAAATTTTAAGTTATTTAAATAAATAATATAAAATTTAACAATATAAAATTTTTATGCAAACAATTAAAAGAGAGGGATTTTATGGAAAAAATAATTGCTATTAGTGATATTCATGGAGATGTTGTTAGACTTACAAAAATTATTAATTTTGCAAAAGCTTATAATCTTCCAGTATTTTGTGCTGGAGATATTTCATTTTCGGAAAGAGGTCCTATTAAAGCCATTTTGGAACTTCTAAATCAAGTTAAAACTTTTTTTGTAGGTGGAAACAACGAAAGAAGTGAATTTATAGAAAGTTTAATAAAAAAATATGATTTTAAAAACATAGAGGTTATAGATTTAAAAGTAAAAAAATATAAAGGAAAAATTATTGTAGGAACGGGAGGCTGCGAAGCTCCATATGCGGGAACGCCTTATGAGTTTGATGAAGTTATAAGAGAAGTTGAACTTTTGGACTTATTTGAAAATTACAAAGTTTCTCATATAGATATATTTTTAGCTCACTCTCCCCCTTTTGGAATTTTAGATAATTTAAGAGGTTCAAAAGCTTTAAGGAAAATAGTAGATACTTTTAATATAGATATCTATATTTGTGGACACGTTCATGAATTTGCTGGCTCTATTGAAATATATAAAGAAACTCTTTTTGTAAATCCTGGAAAAATAGGTGCTTTAATTGATATAAATAATAAACAGGTTGATATCTTATCTTCTTTATAAAAGTAAATTTTATTTTTCTCTTCTACATAAAATATAGTTGACCTTAAAATTTCAAAGTGTTATATTTCTCTTTGAAAGAAGTTAAGGGGGAAAAACATGTCTTTAAATATATTTTACAAGTATTCTGATGATGAAAAAAAGGTAATTAATTATCAAAGAAAGGTAATAAAAAAAAGACAACTTGAAATTAAAATTAAAGAAAAAGAAAAACAAATAAAGGAAATTGAAAATTTTATTTCTGAAAAAGAAAAAGAACTAGAAAAGTTAGGAAATACTTTAAAAGAATATCAAAATAAAATTAGAGAGCTAAAGGAAAAAGCAAAATATTTAAGAGAAAAAATTCAAGAACTAAAAAAACTTCAAGAAAATGCTTCTTCCCCCGAAGAATTCAAAAAACTTGCTCGAGAAATAGCTAAGCTTGAAAAAGAACTTTTGGAAACTCAAGAAGATATTATAGATTTAGAAGGAGCTTATGATGAAGAAAAGGAAAAATATCAAGCCCTTTTTGAAGAAATAAAAAAAATAAAAGAAGAAAATGAAGTTGTCATAAAATTTTTAAAAGATGAACTAAGTAAATTAGAAGAAGAATACAAAAAGTTAGAAGAAGAATTAGAAAAATTAAAATCTGAAATTAAAGAAAAAAATCCTCATTATATGGAAATTTTTGATAAATATAAAAATTTATATGGAGCTTTAGTTTTTTCGGATGTTACAGATGGCGTGTGTGAAGGATGTGGTATGAAATATTCCTCGGTAGAATTTATGGAAATTTTAAGAAAGCTTCAATTTGGTAAAAGTAGATGTCCTTATTGTGGTAGATTTATATATATAAGAGAATTTGAGGAAAATAAATTTGAAGAAAAATAATTTTTTAGAAGATTTAAAAAAAATTCAGTATTCTTTAAGAAAGAAACTTATCTTAGAAGATAAGATAAATATAGATAAAATTAGATATATTGCTGGTTGTGACTTAACCTTTCTAAATCCCTTCTCAAATCCTTGTAGAGGAATAGGAGTTATATTAGTTTTTGATTTTAAAACTTGGAAAATTGTGGATAAAACTTATAGTATAGATATAGTTAATATGCCTTATATTCCTGGATTTTTAGCTTTTAGGGAAGCTCCTTTAATTCTTTCAGCTTATAAAAAATTAAAAATAAAACCAGATGTACTGATAGTAGACGGTCACGGAATTGCTCATCCTAGGAAAATGGGTATTGCCTCTCACATAGGTGCTACTTTAGAGATTCCTACTATAGGTTGTGCTAAAAAACTTTTATATGGTAAACATGAAGAGCTACCTTTAGAAAAAGGTAGTTATGTTCCTTTATATGATGAAAAAACAAAAGAAATTTTAGGATATGTTTTAAGAAGTAGAAAAAAAGTAACTCCTATTTATATATCTCCCGGAAATTATCTAACACCTTTAACAGCATTAGAGATTGTGAAAAAATCTTTAAAAGGATACCGTTTACCAGAACCTACCAGGCTTGCTCATTTATATTGTAATTCTATAAGAAAAGAGCTTTTAAATAAAGAAAAATTTGGAAAACTATTTTAGATTTTTAAAATTAGGGGGGCAACATCCCCCCTAAAAATTATTCTTGAATACCAAGTCTTTTTCTTACTTTTTCTCCAACATAATTTAAAATTCCACCAGCTTTAAGAATATCTACCTCTCTTTGAGAAAGATCATTTGTAAGCTCTATAATAAATTCTTCCCCAGATGGTTTTTTAACTGTGCACTTTGTAATTCCACCTGGAGTTAGATCTTTTACATCTATTACTAATGTATCTCCTTCATCAATTTTATCGTAGTCTTCTTTATTTTTAAAGATAAACGGAACAATTCCAAAATTAATAAGATTAGCTCTATGAATTCTTGCAAAAGATTTTGCTAAAACAGCTTTTACTCCAAGATACATTGGACAAATAGCTGCGTGTTCTCTGGAAGAACCTTGTCCGTAGTTTTCACCTCCAACAATAAATCCACCACCTTTTTCTTGAGCTTTTTTAGCAAAGTTTCCTTTTTCATCTTCAAAAATGCTGAAAGTATATTGAGAAATAGCTGGAATATTAGAACGAAGTGGTAAGATTTTGGCTCCACCTGGAATAATATGGTCTGTAGTAATATTATCACCTACTTTAATTAAAACTTCTCCCTCTAAAACATCTGGCATTGGAGGTCTAGGTTCAAAATATCTAATAGTTGGTTTTTTAATAACTTCTACTTCATCTGGATTTGCAGCTGGAGCGTAAATTAAAGATTCGTCTACAATAAATTTTTCTGGCATTGTAATTTTAATTTCATCTAAACCTAAGTTTCTAGGATCAGTAATTACTCCCTTCATAGCAGTTGCTGCCGCAGTTTCTGGAGAACATAAGTAAACTTCTGCATCTTTTGTTCCACTTCTACCCTCAAAGTTTCTGTTAAAGGTTCTAACAGATTTACCTTTAGATGGTGGTGCAAATCCCATACCGATACAAGGTCCACAAGCACATTCTAAAAATCTAAATCCGGCTCTTAAAAGAACTGCATAATCTCCTTCTGCAACTAAATGATGAAGTACATTTTTAGAACCTGGAGATATTGCTGCAGAAATGTTTCTAGCAACTAAAGCTGCTTTTGGTCCATACTTTTCTTCCATTTGTTTAAACATTTGAGCTACCATCTTTAAGTCTCTATAAGAAGAGTTAGTACAAGAACCAATTGCAACTTGATCTACTTCTAAACCTTCAATTTCTCTTACTGGAACAACATTATCTGGAGAGTGAGGACATGCAATTAAAGGTTCTATTTCTGAAAGATCAATTTCAATAATTTCATCATAAGTAGCATCTGGATCAGCTTCAAGTCTTCTCCACTCTCTTTCTCTTCCTTGAGCTTTTAAGAAAGCATAGGTTTGCTCATCAGATGGGAAAATAGAAGTTGTAGCTCCAAGTTCTGCACCCATATTACAAATAGTAGCTCTTTCTGGAACAGTTAAAGTTTTTACTCCAGGTCCAAAATATTCAAATACTTTTCCAAGACCACCTTTTACAGAAAGTCTTCTTAAAAGCTCTAAAATAACGTCTTTTGCAGATACAAATGGTCTAAGTTTTCCAACAAGCTTTACTCCTACTACCTTTGGCATTTTTAAATAAAATGGCTCCCCTGCCATTGCAAGTGCTACGTCCATACCCCCAGCTCCGATAGCGAGCATACCAAGTCCACCCGCAGTTGGGGTATGGGAATCTGATCCAAGTAAAGTTTTTCCAGGAATTCCGAATCTTTCTAAATGAAGTTGGTGACAAATTCCACTTCCTGCTTTGGAAAAGTAAATTCCATATTTTGCTGCTACGGTTTGTAAAAAGAGATGGTCATTTGCGTTTTCCGGTCCTCCAGCCTGTAGAGTGTTATGATCTACATAAGATACAGAAAGTTCAGTTTGAACCTTTGGAATTCTCATAGCTTCAAAGTGTAAATATGCCATAGTTCCAGTAGCATCTTGGGTTAAAGTTTGATCAATTCTAATTGCAATCGGACTACCTGGTTTTGTCCAATCTCCCTCTACAAGATGATTTTTGATAATTTTTTGGGTAACATTTAATCCCACTTTTACCCTCCTTATATTTAAATCATTTAAATCTTGAAGCAAAGTAATTTTATCATTTTTTTACAAAATTTTTACATCTTTCCAATTTCTAAGTTCGGTATAATTAATTTTAATTTCGCTTCAAAAAATTAAATTTGAAGATATGAAAAAGTAGTTTAAATTTTAAAATCAGGTTAGAAGTTCTATGGGGGTGATAGAAATGTATCCATTATCAAATGAAGATATAAAAGATCTTGAAGCTATATTTTTGCAAAGGGAAAAAGCTCTTCAAAATTCATCTTCTACTCAAACCTTAGAAAAAATAGAATCGGAAAAAAAGGAAAAAGCAGAAAAAAAATCTATTTCCAAAGATAAAAAAATGTTGCTGGCTAAAAAGAAAAAAAGTTCTTTAGAGACAAAAGAGGATATCAATTATTTAAAAAATGAAATAAGAAAAAGAGAAGAAAAAATTAATAAACTTAACCAAAAAATTTTTGAACTTTCCCATGAAATTGAAATTCAAAAAAAACAAATTTTTACACCTTCTCGTTTAGAGCTTTTTTTAGAAATAGCTTTAAATGCACTTTCTTCTTTTGTAGCATCTAAAGAAAACAAAAAAGTTTTATTTTCTAAAAATTTTAGAAAAAGCTTTATTGCCTCTTTAGCTCAAAAACCCTTTTTATTTGATGCTTTTATAAAATCTCTTGGAAATTTAGAAGAGCACTCAAAGGCTTTAAGTGAGAATATATATATTATGGAAATTCCAAGTTATTATGGAGATTATGCAGCTTTATATACATATTTGGAAAAAGATACTATTAAATTTTTAAAGTTTGGAACAAAAAAAGAAATTTTAGAAAATTATGATATTTTAGATATTTCTTTATAGGGGAGATTTTTCTCCCCTATACTATTTATTTGATTTCGAAATGGATTTATAGGATGCTAAAAAAAAGCTATATCAACATAAATTCTATTTTAAAAAAAGTAAAGGAAAAAAATTATTCCTTTGTTTTTAGAAAGGTAAGTAGAATTTATCCTTTTAAGATTACACCTTTCATACTAAAGCAAATAAAAAACTTTTCTTTTGAAGATCCAATTTTTAAGATGTATTTTCCTCATATAGATGAGCTTAAAAGTTTTAAACAAAAAACTGTAGATCCATATCAAGAAAAGGTTTATGGAAAAGTTTTTAAAGGAAAAATTCCAATTTTAGTTCATAAATATCCAAATAGAGCTCTAATAGTTACTACAAATATGTGCCCTGCTTTTTGTAGATTTTGTATGAGAAAGAAAAATTGGGGAAAGTCATTTTTGATAGACAACAAAGATTTAGAAAAAATCCTAGATTATTTAAAAAAGCACAAAGAAATTGAGGAAGTTTTAGTTTCTGGAGGTGAACCAATTTTACTTTCTAAAAATATTTTATTTTCTCTTTTAGGGAATTTAGAAAAAATCAAGCACATAAAAATAATTAGATTTGCAAGTAAATCTGTAATAAATGCTCCAAATTTTTTCACAGATGATCTTATAGATAAATTTAAAGCTTTCGAAAAATTGATTTTTGTTATTCATATAAATCATATAAATGAACTTATAGAGGAAAATATAAATCTTTTAAAAAAACTTTCAAAAAATTTTAAGGTTTATTCTCAAACTGTTTTACTTAAAGGAATTAATGATAGTTATAAAGAGTTATCTAAACTTTTTAAAACTTTAAGAGATTTAAAAATTAAACCTTACTACCTTTTTGATTGTGATCCCGTAAAAAGTGTTTACCATTTTAAAGTAGAAAATAAAAAAAGAGATAAAATTTTATTAAAACTTTATTCTACCTTATCTCCCTTAGCTTTACCATTTTTTGCCCTAGATGGTAAAGCTAAAGCTTTATATCTTCCTAAAAAATATATTTCCTATAAAACTTTAAATAATTAGTACTTGAAAGTACTTTATAAAACTTTATTATAAAATTTTATAATTATAAAATTTTATATACTTTATTAAATTGATAGTAAACTTAGAAAGGTGAAGGATATGACAAGAAAGAAACGTTTTCAAATTATTATAAGCCCTATAATAGGACTTTTATCTATGATTTTTTTTATTATTGGAGCTATAGGTTTAAAGCTTAAGGAAGATTATTATCAAAAATTAACGCAGTATCATTATGTAAATTATAATTTGCATAATATAGAAAAATATTTTCAAGCTTTAATAAATATTCATCAAGCTGAAATATATTATACCCTTTCTAAAAGAAACAAAAAATTAAAAATTAAGTCTGAAAATATATTAGAGCAAACTTTAAATTTACTAGATGATCAAAAATTAAAAAAAGATTTAGAAGTGTTAATAAATAAGATAAAACACAATCAAGCCCAAACTTTTGATTTTGCATTTCTTATTGGAAAACTCGAGAAAAGAATTTTTAAAAATTTGCAAGGAAAAGGTTCTTTTTCTTTTCCTTTAAAATTTAAGGATTTACAAAATGAAGAAGAAAATTTATATTGGCATCTTCAAGATTTTTCAAAAACTTTTGTTACTAATAGTAATATATCCAAGGATTATATTTATCACTTAATTAGGTTACTAAAATTCTATTATTCTGAAGATTTTATACAAAAATGTAATTTACACTTTGACAAAAATATGTTTAATTCTACAAACTTAATAGATAACTTAATAAATTGCATATTTGAGGATTTAAAAAATCAATTTTATATATTTTTAAAAAATACAAAGATGGAACTTTTAGAGGAAGAAACAAAGTTACAAAAGAAAGAGAAATTTTACGAAAGGTTATCTATAATCTCTATTTTATTTGGAGTTATTCTTGTTATTTCTTCCTTAATTTTATTCTGTAAAGAAAGAAAAAAAATGGAGGAACTCCTTATCAAAGATGATTTAACAAATACTTTAAACAGAGATGTATTTTTTGAGTATACAAAAAATAAAAAAGGATATATCATTATTTTAGATCTTGTAAAGTTTAAAAGATTTAATGAAATTTACGGTAGGAAATCTGGAGATAATCTTTTAAGATTAATTGCTGAAAGAATAAAATCTGTTTTTAAAGATTTTAATCCGTTAATCTCACGATTTTGGTCTAATACTTTTGTAATTTTCATTCCTTCTCAAGATAAAAAATTTAAGGATTATGCTTTTTTAAAAAGTATAAAAGACAAACTTGAAAAACCCATATATTTAGAAAATGGTTTAGAGTATATTCCAAAATTTACTATGGTAGTGAAGGAAAAAATAGATTGTTCTAAATGTTTAAAAAATTCATGTGATTTTTTTTCCTTTGTTGAATATTTGGAAGATTATGCAAAAAACCAAAGCAAGGGTTCAATAGTTATTTATGAAGGTCATGCAGATTTTCGTTTAAAACTTGAAGATATTATGGAAAAAGAAAAAATTTTACAAAAAGCTATAAAAGAACAGAAAGTTATTGCTTATTTTCAACCTATCGTAGACTCAAAAACATACAAACCATACGCGTTTGAATGTCTTGCAAGAATTGTAGATAATAATAAAGTTTTACCTGCAGGTATGTTCATTGATGTAGCTATTGAAACAGGTCTTATTTTAGATATTGATATTCAAATGCTTAAATATATATCCAAAATTAGAAAAGAACTTCCTGTAAAGCTTTTTGTTAATTTGTCTCCAAAATCTTTGTATTCTAAACATATTTTGGAAGAGTTAAAAAACATATACCTTGGAAATACCGTCTTTGAGATTACCGAACAATTTATTTTAGAAAATTTAGAGCAAATTGAAAAACTAAGAAAAGAACTAAATTTAGATTTTGCAATAGATGATTTTGGAACTGGATTTTCTTCTTTACATACAGTTTTGGATTTATCTATTCGAGGAATTATTAAATACCTTAAAATAGACGGATCTTTGGTTAAAGATTTAAAAATTAATAGGAAAAAGCAGGAAATTGTAGAAACTATTGTAATTATGGCAAGAAAACTCCACTTAAAAACCATTGCAGAATTTGTTGAGGATGAAGAAACTGCAAAACTTTTAAACAAACTAGGAGTCGATTATCTACAAGGATATTATTTCTCTCCTCCTATGCCCTTTGAAAAGGTTAAAGAATATTTAGAAAAGTTAAAAAATGATAAATAACCTTTCAATAAAAGCTAAAGTAATTTAAACTCTAATTTCAAATTGTTAGGAACTTAGAAATAGTTTTAACTCATCTTCAAAAAGTTTTTTATAAAGTTCATCTATAAGTTTAATATTTCTTAAACTTTCTAAAATTCTGAATCTAAGAATATAACATTCTTTCTCATCATCATATGACATACCTACCAGTTGAGAAGAGAACTTATATTCTTTACCTTTATAAAGTATTTTCACAGGATAAGTTTTTTTTAAAAAAAGTTTATCGGGAACTTCCTTTATTTCTACCGAAAAACCCCTTAAAGAAATATCTCTTAAAAATCCAAAGTAAGTTCCGGCAACAATAACTCTTACATCTAAGTTTCTAACATTAAAACGGGGAAATCTTCTTTTATTTTCAGAAAGCTTTAGTATTTTTCCTTGATATATACCAGGAGCAGTCTCCGTTACGATCTCTAAAACTATATCTTTTGACTTATTATCTTTATCTGTAAAGACAAATTCCATTAAATCTCCAAATTTTAAAATGGCTGCTAAAGTTGAGGGACGTATATTTTTTATAAAAACTATTCCTTTATCAAGATTTAAGTCTAAATCTGCAAAAATGGGGATTTGACGGTTTGAAAGTTTTTCTTTGTAATAACCAAAACCTTTCATAAAGTAGCTCCATTTTCTCAATTTAGATTCACTTACTTTTAAATATAAATATTAGTTAAGGACAAACAAGTTTTCCAAGTGGTTTTCCTGCTAAAAAATGAAAATGAATATGATAGATTTCTTGGCCACCTTCTTTGTTACAATTAACTATGATTCTATAACCTCTTTCAGCTACATTCAAATCTTTTGCAATTTTTTTAGCTACTAAAAATATGTGACCAATAAGATCTTTATCTTCCTCTTTTATATCATTTACAGTTTCTATATGTTTTTTTGGACAAATAAGAATATGAATAGGAGCTTGAGGATTAATATCTTTAAAGGCAATTACTTTATCGTCTTCATATACAATTTCAGAGGGAATTTCCCTATTTATAATCTTGCAAAATATACATTCACTCATATTTTACCTCCCTAAAGTAAATTAAGGATATATATTTATAATACCTTCCTTGGCACAAAGAATCTTCCCAGTTTTTGCATCTATAAACTTTACAAACACAGTAATTTTATCATTATTTATTTGATAAGTTCCTGTTAAAAAAGCTACAGAATATCCTTTATACTTTTTATTTAATAGATCATTTACTTTTCTACTTCTTACTTTTATTCCAAGAGTATTTATCTTTAGATACTTTGAAAATTCAGCTAAAATGGTAGGTTTATGACACATATCTGAAACAGATGTTCTTAAAGTATCTCCAAAATAAGAGGAAAGCTTATCTACTTTTAAATAAGAAAGATTTGGTAAATCTGTAACAATAACTTTATTATATTTACATATACATGGACACATAGAGATTACTATTTTATCAAAAACATATTTTATTTCTTGAGGTTTTATGTGATTTAAAAGATCATCTAAAGGAACATACTTTATATTGGCGTATGAAATAGGCTCAGAATATTTGTCAATATAATAAGGTGTAACATCTTCCTGATAAACACAAGAGTAGAGCGGGAGAAATCCCGCTCCTACAAGAAAAAGGGATAAAAATTTTTTCATTATTTTCCTTTTATTCTCCCGTTACTATAATTTCAACAGGTTTTAAAGAACTATTTTTTAATAAATCCTCAACAAATTCTAAAGGAATCTCAAATTGTCCGGTTGAAATAATAAGACCACTTTTTGCATCTATAATTTTAGCATTTACAATTAGAGAATTATCAGCTACTGTATAAGTTCCAGCTAAAATTGAGGCAACTTTATATTTTTTTATAATACGTTTCATATCTCTTGTTAAAACAAATTCTCCATATTTATTTACAACAATTTTAGGCATATAATTAATATCAATAACCTTCCAACCTCTTACTTGAAGTTCATGAACTAAATTTTCCTTTAGTAGTCTTCCTAAATCACTTGTTTCTTTAAAATTATTTAAATTTACAAATGTAGTTACAATAACGGGATATTTTTTAAATTCCTTATCCATATTTCTTAAAAGTTGATCAGCTAAAAAGATAATATTTGAATTTAAGTATCCTATTTTTGTTCTTGAAGGTAAAATAGGTAAAAGTATACCTTTTCTTGATATAGATGGTAAATATGAAGCTTTTGGAAAAGTTGTATATATTTGAATATTTTGAACTGTATTAGATCTTCTTTGAGGTTGATAGGTTAGCGGGGGTACAGGTTGAGCTGCTCTAGGTAAATTATTAGTATTTTGAGGTAAAGGATATACAATTTTTGGGGAATTTTGCAAGTTAAGTTGTGTAGAAGGCAAGGTTGGATTATAAGGTTGTATTGTAGGTTTGGTATAAGGTGTATACGTATATACTGTATTTAAATTTACTACTTGAGCTATAGCAAAAATAGCTTTTATTATAATTTCTATCATTTTTTATCCCCCTTAGTAGCAAGAGCAAGGTTCTGTGTATTTTGTCTTATAGGTGACTGGATAATCATTAAGTGGTTCATATGTTACAAAATAATTTGCTGGAACCATTGGTATGCTTGGGCAAGTACATATTGGTTTTGGATTTACGGTTATTACATTTTGAATTACTTTTTTTTCAGTAGGTAAAATCTTCGTAATTTTTGTACTTGTTTGATTAGCACATGCATCACATGTTTGAATTTGTGGAATATTGGCTTGAAAAGAAGTAGTTTGCGGAGGAGTTGTTTGTACATCAGTACATTCACAACCTACAAGAAGGAAGGATGTGACTACTAAAGAAGATATAAATATTTTTTTCATTTTTTCCTCCTTAGTTTGCCACTTGATTAACAATTATAGACTGAGTTGGGCAGCATGTTGGATAACATGTTGGACAATTAACAGGGCCGTAAATACACCCTGAAGGCAAACAGCAAGAAGAATAACAAAAACTACAGTATTCACAGCAACAAGGATTATTACAAACATTTGGAACATATGTTCCGGGATACATTACAACATATCCAGATACGCAAGTTTGACAAGGTACATAGCATTGAGCAAAAGCTGTTCCAAACAATATACCTAAAATTGCTAACAACTTTTTCATTTTCTCCTCCTTCCTATTTAGTTTTCTTTATTAAATCGCCTTATTTGTTATAAATTTTAACTTTTCGATTTAATTTTTTATTTCTTTAAATCTCCAACTTTAAATTTCTTAGATACTTCGGATAAATCTGTAAGAAGTTCTTCAACCTTTTTAAAGTCTTCCACAATTTTCTTAATTTTTTCGCTAGATTCTTTTGCAAGATTTTCAAGCGCAATAATATCTTCTTTAGATTTTTCAGCTTGAGATGCTTCTTTTTCGGTAGTGGTAGATACTTTTTCAATAACATCTAAAAGGTTATTCATGCTATTTTTAATATTTTCAAGAAGCTTAGAGAGATTTTCAAAGATATATTTTCTAATATCATCTGAAAGTTGAGAAATAGTAGAACGTATTTCATTAGCTTGTTCGGAAACTTGAGTTGAGAGCTTTCTAACTTCATCTGCAACTACTGCAAAACCTCTTCCCATTTCTCCAGCACGGGCCGCTTCAATTGCCGCATTTAAGGCAAGTAAATTTGTTTGCTCAGAAATAGAAAGAATAATATCAACGATCTTATCAAGTTCTTCTAGACGGGTTTTAAGAATATTTGCAATATGTTCAAAGGATTCCTGAGTTTTCACTAAATCTTCCTCGGTAACCCTGGAAATTTGTTTTACCCTATCCATTTCTTTCTTTAAATTCCTTAGAACGTCAATAAGACGTAGGATTTCCTGAGAAATTTCTTCAGTCTTTTTATTTTGCATGTTGAAGGTATTTATGGTTTTCATAAGTTCCTGAATTGTTTTTTCTACTCTTTCACCAATAAGTTCAAAAGTAGATAAAGAAACTGCAATGGCTTGAGCAAGCTGTCTAACTCCATAATTAAACATTTTGGCAATTTCTTTATACTTACCTTTAAATTCGTTTTCATTTATACGAACAGATAAATCTCCCATGGCCATTTTTTTAATAGCTTTATCAAGAGCAACAATAACACGGTTAATATTATTTTTTATATCTTCCACAGCCTCTCCTATTGGTAATAGAGCCGGTGGTAAACTAGCTGTATTTAAAGATGTATCAAAATTACCATCTGCAATAGCTTTAGAAATATTTTGAACTTCTTTAATTGCTTCTTTAAGTTTATTTTGAAAATCTAAAAGATTTTCAATAATTTCTCTATAAATTCCTTTAAACTCTTCTATATCAATTTGAGAAGATTTTCCATTTATAGTATCTTCAAGAATTCTTTTTAAATAGGTAGTTACTTTTTCAATACTATTTACAATAGCATTTAAAGATATAACAATATCTTGCCATATTCCTTTATATTTAAGGGGATCCTCGGTTTCAAATTCTCCTTCCGCAAGTTTGCTAGAAAGTTCTTTTATAGATTTAGTTACTGTTTCTATAGTTTCTTTAAGATCATTAAATACCTTTTGGAAATACTCATAAATCTTTATTAAATTTCCCCGAGCAGAAGCTCCATTTACACTTACTCCTATGTTCATAGATTCAATTTTATTTAAAACATCTTCTAATCCTTTCACAAATTTTTGAAGATTTTTGACTATTTCATTTAATTTTTCTAAGGTAGCCCTAAAATCTCCTTGAGTTTGTCCATAATCTATATTTACAAAAACATTACCTTTATTTACATTTTCTGCAAACTCATTTATTTGAGAAAATATAAAATTTATATTTTTTAAAGTTCTATTTAATGCTCTTGCAACCTCCTGAATTTCGTTATTTACATAGATTTTAGGTTTAACTTTCAGATTTCCTTTAGAAATTTCATTTAAAGCACTTTTCACTTTTTCAAGAGGTCTGATAAATTGGTGATTTAAAATGAATAAAGTGATAAATAAAATAACAATAGCTGCCAGTAAGTAAAGAAGGTTCACTAGTCGGGTTGTAGTTATTACGGTTAATATATTTCTTGCATCTACTTTTAAAATATAATAGGAATTTATTTCTCCTAGCTTCCAGGTAGTATGACATCTAATACAATAAGGAATTGTTTTTATAGCTTTAAAAACTAAAGTTGCTTTCTCATTTTTATCTAAAGTTAAATACATTGTTTCTGGTTTTAATTCTTTTATTTTAAATTTCTTTTTTATTTCTTCAATATTGATTTTTTTTCCAAGTAAAGATGGATTTGAAGAGTATTCTATTACTCCATTTTTATCTGCTAAACTAAACTCACGAATAATTTTTTGAGAAGCAATAGACTTTAAAATATGATCAAAAAGTACCATATTACCTTTTCGTAAAGAATCATAAGCACTACTAAAAGCAGTATTACCTAAAGCTTTAGCTAAGTTGATATTTTCTTTTTTTATGGAATTTATGGAATATTGAGAATATATGAAGAAAATTATTGCTAAAATCAATAAAGTTACAAAAGATATTCCGGGTAATAAATACTTTAATCTCATTTTTCCTCACCCTCTTATTGAATCTTTAAACCTTTTAAAACTTCTTGTGGAGATGTATAAATTGGCTTATCAAAAGGAAATTTTGGATTAGAACAACCTATACAAGGTGTTCCGGCGGCTATACAATAATTTTTTCCACAGTTCCAGCGTTTATAAGAACAATCTCCATAAGTTATAGGTCCTCTACATCCAAGGGCCAAAAGGCATTTAAATTTATCTCCAGGTTTTTTAGCATATATATCTTGAGTAAAGTACTGATATCTTTCGCAGTTATAGTGAATAATATCTTCATAAAACATTTTTGGAGCATTAATTTTTTGATTTATAGGAGGAAGCTTATCAAAAGTTGCTATATAAAGCCAAGTTGCAAGTATTCTATCGCTTCTAACTGGGCATCCTGGAACATTTACATAAGGAATATTTACACCGTTTTTCTTTAAAAACTCGGGCACACTCATAGCTTTTGTAGGATTACCTTTTGCTGCAGGGACACCCCCATAAGAGGCACATGTCCCCATATTTACTAAAAATTTAGCATTTCTTACTGCATCTAAAAGAATTTCAGAATAAGGTTTTCCACCAAATTCACAGTACTTTTCCTCTCCCGGAACAGCACCTTCCGTAGTTAAAATATAATCTCCTTCATCTATAACTTTATAAAGTTCTTTTATAAAATTTTTCCCCTGAGAAGCTGCTAAAGTTGGATGTAAAATATTTTTTATCATAATAACTAAATCATCAAAAAAAGGACCATCCGAATAAGTTGCAGATAAAATACATCCTGAACAAGCCTGACCAGAAATAATTATTATTTTAGTTTTTCCTTCCTTAAGTTTTCGTAAAGTTTCAGCATAAGCTTTTCCCACACTTTTTGGAAGTCCTAAAAGAGCAGCTAAGCTACCTAAATATTTTAAAAGTTCTCTTCGAGTAGTTTTCATTTTTATTTCCTCCTAAAAAGACCCCTTATCCCAAAAATTTTTTTTATTATTTTCGTCCAATAAACTTATTAGTTTTAAGTTTCCATTTTAAATTTATTTTATAAAAATTAATTTCCTACTGAATAGAGCACGCTGTACATGGATCAAAGCTTCTTATTATTCTTCCTACATTTACTAAATCTTCACTTTCTACCGGGCATCCCTTTAAAGCTATTTCTACAGGACCACCTGCAGAAAAATTCCAAGTAGATGGAGAAATAATAGAGTATTTTTTCACTTTACTATCTTGAATTTTTATATAATGAATTAAAGCTCCTCTTGGAGCTTTTACAAAACCATAACCTTCTCCTTCATAAAGTCCCTTTGGATCTTTCCAATAAATATTATTTCCTTTTGCCAAAATACTATCTACAAGATCTTTTGCATATCTATAAGCCATTAAGCTATCTACATATCTTGCAAGAAGCCGTCCCATTAAGGAGTTAGCTTTTTCTTTTGGAACATTTAATTTCTTTAATAAATCATAAAACTCTTTATTTTTCGTTAAAATACATTCAGCTAAAGGGCCTGTTTCAACTACATATCCTTTATATCTTGGAGTTTTTATAAATCCATATTTAGGTTCATCTTCCGTAACATAAGAAACATCAAATTCTTCTTCTTTTCCATTTATTAAAACTTTACCCGGAACATATAAGTGAGGAACTGAAAGGTAATTTCCAGGGCCTTTTCCTATATCAAATAAATGTTTAAAGTTTTCCGCTAAAAATAAAATATCTTTTTTATATTCCTCTAAAAAGTCTTTTACATCATTTAGTAAAGATACAAAAAATCCTACATCATCTGTTCTTATATTCGTAGAAACTCCACCTACTAAAATGGCGTGAGCAAATGGAGTTTTAGCTCCTAAGATAGCAATTCCTTGACAAACTCTAGTTCTTAATTTAAAGGAATCTAAATATTTTTTTAAAAATTTTTTTGCAACTATTTTATCCCTAATTAAATCTGGAGCTTTAGGAGGATTTTTTAAAAAAAGAGGAACATTTTCTAAAACGCTAAAATCTATATAATCGGGTAAAGTTAATTGATAAAAATGTAGAGAATGATCATTAATTATATTCAAACAAATAATTAAATCTCTTATTTTGTCTCCATTTGGTTCAACTGGAGCATTTATTGCGTTTTCAATAGCTTTACATGAAGCAAGTCCATGAACTTCACAGCAAAGTCCACAAACTCTTTGAACTATTCTTATGGGATCCATAAAATGCCTATTTTCAACAATTTTTTCTATACCTCTATACATTTCCCCAACTATTTTTGCTTTTTTTACCACATTTTGAGAGGTCTCTACCTCTACTTTAAGGTGACCTTCTATTCTTGTTATAGGAGATATTTCCTTTATCATTTTAAGAAGACCTCCATTTAACTACCTATCTTAAACTTCTACTTTTTCTATTTTGTTATTTTCTAAATCCAAAATTACAAAATTTGCTTTTTTTGTTAAATAGCCACAAAGTTCTCCTGGATTTATTATCGTGTAATTTTCCTTTTTTCTTATATCTTGTTTATGAGTGTGGCCATAAAGAATATAATCTACATCCTTTAAACTTAAATTTTCCACAAAATAAGGTTCATGCATAAGAAGAAATTTTTTATTAAATATTTCACAAAAATAAGGTGGCTTATAAATTTCTCCATAACATGTTTTTAATAATCCGAAAACTTCCCCATCATTGTTTCCAAAAATTCCTAAAAAGGAAATGTTGTGCTCCTTTAGTTTATTAAAGCCAAATTTAAAAGTAAATGGAGCGACAAAATCTCCAAGATGAATAACTAAATTTACTTTTTTATTTATAACAAAATCTACAAACTTTAAAATTTTGTCCATTCGATCGTGACTATCTGAACATATAGCTATTTTCATTTTTTCTCCTCAAGTTCTTTTTTATATTTTTCAATTAAAACTCTAACTTCCTTTTCATTTAAATTTTTTATTTCCTCATCTTTCAAATCTTTTCCCAAACTCTTTGCAAGGTGTTTAAGATAACCTATTTGTTTTTTTGAAGGACCTCTATTTTCAGCACTTTTTTGCTTTTCTTCTTTAACTTTAAAAGATAAACCTTTTAAAGCATATATTATCTCCAAAGCCCTTAAAAAGGCTCTTGTTTCAGCTAATCTAAATGCATTTTTTGATTTAAGCTCAGCTTCTCCGTGGGAGCTTACTTCTAAACCATCTTTTAAAGATATTTTTATTTTAAAGACTACCCTTGAATCTTCCTTTTCTTCCTCACTTTTTATGACCTCAAAATTACTTTCAATTTTCAAAATATCTAAATTTTTTAAAGCTTCAAAATATTTCTTTTTTCTACTAAGTTCATTCATGGTTAACCTCTAGTTTATTTTTAATAATAAAAAATCTTAAAACGAAAATTGAAAAAAATAAAGTAAAAATTAGCCCAAAAATAGAAAATTTAGTAGCCATTTTAAATCCAAAATTTTTCCAAATTATTCCAGTTACTATAGCACCTAAGGAAGAAAAAATAGCAGTTCCCGCATAAAAAATTCCAAAAATGATACCTTTATTTTTTGAATGTTTTGAAATAAAAACCTTAATAGAATTAGTAGAGGCAATAAGAAATAATGCGAGAAAAACAAAAGCGAAAATTATTTTTCCAAAACTCAAAAAAATAATTGATAAAATTCCAAATACTAAAGATAAAATAAAAAATGGAGCCCAGCCATATTTATCTATACTTACTCCAAAAATATAGCTACTTATGCTTTGAATAAAATATAAAAGAATTACTAAAAGTGGAATATAAGTTATATCTATAAAATCTTTCGCCTTTACAATAAAGAAAGGTTTTTTTAACATAAAAAACATAGAAAAAAAGTAGGAAAATAAAATAAGGTAAATAAAATAATTTTCCTCCTTTAAAGAAATCTTTTTTCTTTTTTCTTTTTTATCTTTTTTAATATCCTCTACAAAAAAAAGAAGAATAAGAAGCGCAATTAAACCTGGAATTATAGTTAAAAGAAAAATACTTTTAAAAATATTTTCTGTTTTTCCAAAAAAATATAAGATTAAAAATACACTTAAAGCTCCAAACATGTTCCCAGCCATATCTAACATTTTCTGAAAACCAAACGCTTTTCCAGACTCTTTTTTTGAATAAAAAGAAATTAAAACATCTTTTGGAGCACTTCTTATTGCTTTTCCAAGTCTTTCTATGCTTCTTAAAAGGGCTATATCTTTCCAAGAATGAGAAAATGCAAAAAGAGGTTTTGTAAATGTAGAAATCGAATATCCAAAGATTAAAAACGGTTTAGTTTTATTATATTTATCGGAAAGATAACCAAAAAGAATTCTAAAAATATAGGAAGTGAAGGTAGCAATACCGGTTATATATCCAAGCTTATCTACATCTTCTTTTAAAATATAAACAATAAACAGCGGCAAAATTGTAGTTACCATACTACTAGAAAAATCTGTAAAAAAGCTTACTAAACTTATAGCTACTACATTTTTATTTAGATTTAGCATTTTTTTTCCAAATTAAAAATTTAGTTAAATTTTCTTCTAAGTTAATTATTATTTTATTTAATTTTGAAAATAAGCTTTGGGATCTAAAAATAATATAGGCGCTAAAAAAACCAACAAGTAATCCTCCAAGAATATCAAAAGGATAGTGAACTCCTACAAAAACTCTAGCTATACTTCCTAGAAAAGCCAAAAGAAAAAATAAATTTCTATGGGGGACTTTAAAAAAGTAAAAGGAAAAAGCTAAAGAAAACATAAAAGTAGTGTGATCTGAAGGAAAAGAGCTATCTGGCGAGTGATAAATAAGAAGTCTTCCAAGTTTATCCATAAAGGGACGATTATGAAAATAAAAAAGGGAAATAGTTTTACTTATAATTATTCCCAAAGTGGCAGAGTAAAAGGCAAATAAAGCTTTATCTTTTTCTTTTTTATAAAAATATAGGTAAAACTCATAAAAAATAAAAATATAAGGTGAGTACTTTGCTAAACACACAAAGAAAAAATCTAAAATTTTATTTTTACCGGTAAAAGAATTTAAATATAAAAATATTTTTTGATTTAAACTTAAACTTCCCATGCTTTTCTTTTTTCCTTAAAAAACTCAAGAAGTTCTTCAAAAGTATTTAAATTCAAACTTTTGATATATGCTTTTAAACTTTCTTTAAATTTAGCTGGAGCCTTTGAATCTCTAAATAAAATGCTTCCAAGTTGAACAGCTTTTGCACCTACAAGGAAATATTCTAAGACATCTTTAAAGGTAGTTATACCACCACTTGCAATAATGTTTGCTTTTTCGGAAACTTTACTTGCTTCATAAACAAATCTTAAAGTTAAAGGCTTTATGGCTGGTCCCGAATATCCGGCATAAATTCTTTTAAAATGAGGCTTAAAGTTTTTTAGGTCTACCGCCATTCCTAAGTAAGTATTTGCTACTGTAATATTAAAAATGTTTTCATCTAGGCATACCTTTACAAAAGGTTTTATATCCGAAACATTAGGAGAAAGCTTTACTATAAGTTCTTTTTTAGAAACTTTTTTTATTTCCTTTAATAGAGTTTTTAAAGTATCTAGATCTTGGCCAAAAGCAAGTCCGCCCTTTTTAACATTAGGACAAGAAACATTAACTTCATATGCTAAAGCTTGGGTTTTATTTAATTTTTCTACAAGTTTAATAAATTCATCTATATCCTTTCCATATATATTTATAATGTAAGGTATTTTTTTCTTTTCTAACTTGGGAGCTATATCTTTTAAAAACGTGTCTGCACCTGGATTTTCAAGGCCAATACTATTTAAAAGTCCTGCATAAGTTTCATATAAACGTGGAGGAGGATTTCCAGGATTTGGATTTAAAGATAAACCTTTTGTAATTACAGTTGCAGTTTCCTTTACGTCAAAAAATTTTTCAAAAATTAAACCAAATCCACAGGTTCCGGAAGCAAGTAAAAATGGAGTTTTTAAAGTTATATTTTTTAAAGATACTTTAAGTTCCATAAAATCCCCCTAAAGTTTGAGCTTCCCTTTTTTCATAAGACTGTATATTTTTAAACCTAAATTTTCTTCATAGTTTGACTTGTTAATAATAGCATATACAGTTTCTAAAAGTATTTCTTTTGGAAAAGTGATTTTGTACTTTTTTTCTATTTTCTTTAAAAGATCTTCCAAAGCTTTATCTATAAAACTCTTTTTTTCCTTCCAGTTTTCAAATTTCTCTATATTTTTTGATATTTTTTCTAAATTTTCTAAAAGAAATTCAAAAAATTCTACATAGGGTTTTAGTTCTTTTAACTTTTTTTCTTTTAAAGAAGAATTTAAAACATTTGAAAAAATATCATCTAATTTGTTTTGAATGTAATTTAAAAACAGTTTATGAACTGGAATATTAGAAAGATAAGAAGTAGCATAGTGTTTTTCTAAGTACCATGGAGATTTCAATTTTACAAATAAAGGGAAATTAGGATACGTGTTTTTATAAGAATTTATATCTTTTAAAACTAAACCCTCTATATTATCTTTATTTTCTAAAAAATCTTTTGCTTCTTTTAAATTGAAAAAGTATTTTTTTGGAAGAAGGATATTATTTTCTTTAATTTCATTTTCAAAATTTTCTAAAACATATTTTCCAGTTTTGTTTTCTCTTATTTCAGTTAAAATAAGTTTATCTTCTTTGTATGGAATAACAATTTGAAAATCTGGAGAGATAAGTTCAAAAAGTGGAGTATAACCTTTTTGAGTTAAATTTTCTATAAATTTTAAAAGTTTTTTATTTTTATTTATAATTTCCCATGCTTTTTGAGTATATTCATTTTCAAAACGTCTTTGAGTAAAAGCATGAAGTTTATTTTTATAAAAACAAAAATAAATTAAACTTCCATCTAGTTTTTCTCTAGCTATAAAATTTTTATTATTTAGATTATCCTCTTTAGTTTCCTCATGTTCATTTATGTTAAAAAACTTATGATAAGGGCGAGCTACAAGATCTTTTTCTTTCTTTGAAAAAGTAATACCTCGAAGTTCCCTTTTTAAGGGAGAATCAAAAATAGATGGCAAGTTAGCTCTATAATAATATTTTATAAATAAATCATTTTCTACTTTTTTAAAATATTTATTATTTTCTATTTCCTTTTCAATTTCAGGCAGACCTAAATCAGACATTTTCTACATTTTCCCTTTCTAAGATATTATCTTTATAAATTAAATATCTATATTTTTGAGAATCTAGACAAACTATTTTTTCATCTTCCTCTATGAATTCTCCTTGTAGAACTTCATTATTTTTTAATTTAAATTTAACTAAATTTTCTTTTTTTAGTTTTACACTTTTTTCAGTTTGACTTGTTTCAACTTTAGAATTTTCAGAAATTATTTCTTTTTCTTTACTATCCTTTTCTTCTTTAGAAGATTTTAAAATATCTTTTAAAACTTTATCAAAATCTTTTATTCTATATATGGGTGAAATCTCGTATATATCTCCTTTTTCTATAAGAGAAATTTCTTTTGAGTTTTTTAAAGCTTTAATAAGAATATTTACTACCAATGGAGTTGTATCTAAAATATTTGAAAGCTCTTCTGAAGAAACTACAATTTTTTGTTTTTCCTCTAAAAGTTTTACAAAATCAAAATAAACATCTCTTAAAGTTTTTTTTGTAATCATTTTTCCCCCTTAAAGTGTAGTTTTATCAATTACAATATAAGCAATTTTATTTTTATCTATGTCTATCTCAGAACGAGTATCTAAATTAAAAAGTTTTATAGTATGTGGAGAAAAATCTTTTAAGATACCAGTTAAATAAGATGCATCTTTAAATACAATTTTCAAGGGTTTATTTAAAAGCTTTTCGTAGTATTTTTCTTCTAAAGGGGAAAACGTTTGTTCTAAGGAAGTTTCCTGAGAAGATTTTTTTTCTAAAATAACCCCTTTTCCTTTTTTGGAAGATACTTTTAAAAAACCTTCTTTTTCAAGTTCTTCTACCGCTTTTTTTATAACAGTTGCAGAAGCATTTGTATGTCTTGAAAGTTCGCTCCAAGTTCCTACAAAGCTTCCAACTTCATTTAAATAATTTTTTATCCACATTTTCACAAAATTTGTTTTTTCGGCTTTCATCTTTAACCTCGCGGATTTTATGTTATTTAATATCTTTTTAGGATTTCTTTAAATTTTTTTGTATTTTCCTTCGGATTTTTAAAGATACCTGATCCAGAAACAATAATATCGGCTCCAGCTTCTAAAACTTTTTTTACATTTTCAAGCTTTATGCCTCCATCTACTTCTATTAAGGTTTTAAGTTCTTTTTCTCTTATCAAAGATTTTAGCTTTTTTATTTTTCTTAAAGTAAAATCTAAAAATCTTTGTCCCCCGAAACCTGGGTTTACAGTCATTATCAAAACAAAATCCAAAAGTTCTAAAACATCCTCTATAAGATATAAAGGTGTTGCAGGATTAAGAGCTAAACCCACTTTGGCTCCTTCTTCCTTAGCAAAGCTTAAGGTTCTATGAATGTGTTTTTCCGCTTCAACATGAAAAGAAATATAACTTGCACCAGCCTTGATAAAATCTTTAATATATCTACTTGGATTTTCTATCATTAAATGAACATCTAAAGGTAATTTTGTAACTTTATAAATAGCTTCTACTACTGGAATACCGATAGTAATATTTGGGACAAAATGCCCATCCATAACATCTACATGAAGAAGATCCGCCCCGGCCGCCTCAACAGTTTCAATTTCCTTTTCTAGATTCGCAAAATTTGCACTAAGGAGAGATGGTGCAAGTAATTTCATGATTTCCCTCTCGTTTATAAATTGCGTTATATATGTATAAATTTTTTAATGTTTCTAAAATGTAATTTCTTGTCTCAGGATATCTTACAAACATTTCTACAAGTTCTATAAATTCTAAGGTGTTATAGCAAGGAGTGTCATTTCCTAAGAAGCGATAGATATTATATATTCCTGCATTATATGCTCCAGATACTAAAGCTAAATTTTCTAATCTTTTGCTTAAGTAATTTACGTACCAAATTCCAAGTTTTAGATTATAATCAACTTGAGTTAAATTATATAAGTTATATTTTATTTTAAGTTTTTTTGATATAAATTTTGCTGTAAAAGGCATTATCTGCATAAGACCTCTAGCTCCGGCCCAAGAAACTGCATTTTTGTTAAAAAGGCTTTCTTTTCTAATTAAAGCATAAATATAATTTTCAGGTAAAGAAGAATTATAAAGTTTTAAATATTTTTTTATTTTATTCTTATAACCTCTTGGGTAAACAAGCCTTATAATAAAAGGCTTATTTTTTTGCTGATTCAAGTACCTATAGCTGTATTTTATAGCAGAGTAATAATCTCCCAAAAAGTAATAGGTAATAGCCTTATCTAACTTTGGAAATTTATAAAGCTCTAATAAAACTTCTGTGAATTTTTTATCTTTTTTTAAATATTTTTTTAAAGTAGGATTTTTTATATCAGAAATTTTTGGCTCTCTAGAATAAATTTTTTTTGGAGGTTCTAAAATAATTTTATATTTATTGTAATTTGTAAAATTATTTAAAAAACTTTTTAAATTATAATTTTTCCCAAAAGAGTTATAAAGAAAAAGAGTATATAAGTTTTTTTTATTTTTATCCTTTATAAAAGATAGGTAAAATTTCGCTTTTTTATAATCCCCAAAGAGATATGCATCTTTAAATCCATATATCCCATAGAGATTTTTATTTACTTTTTTTGAAATATTTAAAAGAGTTTCAAAATAAGTTTCATTATCACTATAAAAGGCGTTATTTAAAAGCGCATTTAAAACTATGTTTATCCTTATTTTATCTTGAGTTTTTAAAAGTTTGTTAAAATAATAAAGTTTATCTGCAGGATTTTTTTTCCATAAACTTAGAAAGTAATATTTTTTTATTTTGTATTTAGAATCTTCAGATATTTTTTCCATAAATTTTACTGCAAGTTTTCTTTTTCTATTTGCATAGTAAATTCTCGCTTTTAAATAAAGATATTTATCTTGGTTTAGGGGTAATTTTTTTGCATAATAAAAGGCATCTTGAAACTCTTTATTTTTAAAAAGAAGTTTAGCTCGTTTGTATATATCTTCCAAAAAGTTAAAACGATTTTTAAAAGATTTTACATAAGGTTCATAGGGACAGTAAAGAAAAAGAATTTTCTCTATTTTTTTCTTTATGTTTTCACTTATAGGTTTATTAAGAAGAAAAAATAAATTACATGCAATTTTTTCCTGGGAGTATAATTTTAAAATTTTATTTAAATCTTTTTCGTTTGTATAGCTTAAAGGAAATGTTTTTATAAAAATTTTTGAAAAAGTTTTACTTTTAAAAAAGTAAGTATTATTTAAAAAGTAATTTGTATCTTTATTTTTATAATGTTTATAGATAGAATTTATATCTTGTGTAGATATATTTTGATTTTTTATACTTAGAGTTTGAGAGTATCCGCATTGGAATAAAAAAAATAAAAAAACTAAATTTTTCAGCATATTAATAAGATTCCTCAAACTCCTTTTTAAAAACTACTTTATTTCTTCCACTTCTTTTTGCTTCATATAAAGCTTTGTCTGCAAGCAAGAAAATTTCTTCAAAAGATTTGTTTGGATTTATTTTAGATATTCCAATGGAAACTGTAATTCTAATTTTATCATCATTTATAGTAATTAAGGTATTTTCTATAGCTTTTCTAATTCTTTCTGCTACTTTTAGAGCTGTTTCATCATCAGGTACATTTATAGCCAAAATAAATTCTTCTCCACCATATCTTATAATTAAATCTTTTTTTCTTAAAAGCTTTTTTAATATTTTACATACACTTTGTAAAACTAAATCTCCAATTTGATGACCATATGTATCATTTATCTTTTTAAAGTGATCTATGTCTAAAACTAAAATATGAGAATAATTTTTTAAAATGTCATCCTTATAATTTTCTAGAAATCTTCTATTTAAAACCTTAGTAAGAGGATCTATATAAAGTTCGTTTTTTATATTAAAAATATAAGTTCTTGTTTTTTTTATTTCTTCAATTTCCTTAATTAATTTTACGTTCCTTTTTATAAAGATTAAAGCTAAAGTGTTTAATTTTGTAAAGCTTGATAAAATCCTTGCTCTAAGAATAGAATTTTTAATATTTTGCAAACTCCAAAGATACATATTTTCTGAAAGAAAGGTAGAATAGACCAAAAAGGATGAGTCGAAAATAGCTTCATCTATATTTTCTTTTAAAATTAAATATGCCATTTTTAAAAAGAATCGATTATTGAATTTTTTTATAAATAATTCCTCGTAGTATTTTTCAAAAAATGCTCTAAAAAAATTCAATCTTTTATTATAGATTCCCTTTTCTATAGAAGTTAAAGTTTTCAAAATCACATTTTTGAAATATTCACTTTTTTTAAATTTTTGAAAAAATCTTTTATATCTTTCTATTTCCTTTCCAAAAGAAAAACCTATATTTTTTAAAACTTCAGAGATTGAAATTCTTTCTATAGGCCATAAATCTTCGGGAACTTCCAAATGCATTTGATGTCTTAGAAATCTTTGGCAATCTGTATACTCGGCAAAGCAAAAAATATCTTCTATTAAAGATTTTATTTTAGGTATGTTTAATATATTTATAAACCTACAAGGATATATAGGACATTTATTAGAAGATAATTTTAAATTTCTTTGACGTTTCATAAAAGTTCCCCACTTAAGTTTAGTGAAAATTAATTATACTACTTAAAATAAAAGTAAAAATTTTAAACGTAAAGTTTATTTTTCTCTCTTTGAAGCTCTTTTAAAAAGTAATCCAAAGTTTCTACTCTTATTTTTATACTACCTGTAGGTTTATTTTCATCAAGCTCATGAAAGGCAAAATAAGGAGTATTACTAGAATGTAAAATTTCTTCCACAACTCTTAAAATAGGCGCATCATGTCCACACTTAAAAGAAGATAAATCAACTGCAGCTAAAAAATCTTTAGAGGCCACATACTTTGCTGCCCAGACTTTCCTATTAGAATTTTCACTATAACTTGTTTGCCAAACATCTTGAATACTTAAAGTGGGAGCTTCATCTAAAGGTAAACTTTCTATGGTTAAAATAGGGTAGCCTCTTTTTTGAATTTCATCTGGAATTTGATGATTAATTCCCGGATCCAAGTGATAGCTTCTGCAAAGTAAAACCACACCTATTTTATTCTTTTCTTTTAAAAGTTTAAAAACATTTTTACCTAAATTTTGCATAGTAGTCATATATTCTTTTTGTTTTAAAAATCCATATGAAATAGCTTCCCTTATTTGATTTTTTTTATATCCAAACTTTTGAAAAGTTTCAAAAAGAAAATTTTCTAAAACATTTTTATGCTTAAAGTCTAAAAGAGGATCTAAAAATATTTTATTTTTCTTTTTAAATACATCTTCTTCTAAAGTTAGAGATGCATAAACATGCATAGGAGTTGCCGTTACAGTAGGACAGGCTTTGGAATCTAAGGTATTTTCCAAAAATGTCGGTAAGTATTGAATTTTTGGAAAAAATATTATTGGAGCATCACTATTTTCAAGTAAATACCTAGTATGAGCTAGTGCTATTTTACTTGGGAAACACGGATCTATAGTTCCTCCTACTAAATACTCTTCTTTTAATTTCTCATTTGTATAGGGGGAAAACTCAATTTCAATATCTAAATTTTCAAAAAATCCTATAAAGAAAGGAGCTAAAGAGTACATGTTCAAAACTCTTGGAATAGCTACTTTAAGTTTTGAATTTTTTATTTTTGGTACTTTAAAAAGGTGCTTTAAAGCTTCCTTCGCAAGGTTTGGATTTTCTTTTTCAATTTCTAAAAGCTTTTTATTTATATCTTTAAATTCTTTTAAACTTTCAGCTTGACCTTTTTCACAGGGAGCAATTATAAACAAATGTTTCTTATTGTTTCTTTCAAAAGTAATAAATGTTCTCAGGCATCTGTTAGGACAATAATTACACACTGTTTTTGGAGAAGTTTCTACTTCAAATTTTAAATTGATAGCTTCATCTATACCTATAAAAGAGCTCTCAAAATTTTCTTTTAAATATTTTTCTCTGATTTCTAAAGCTGCTCCCAAAGCTCCAGCTTCTCCAGTAAAAGGATGAACAAAAACTTCTGCATCTTTAACTGAGGACTTGATAAAATCAACTTGAGCTTTGACTGCAGCTAAATTTCTTTGGGTTCCACCTTGAAGTAAAAATCTTTTTCCAAACTTTTCTAAATTATGCTCTTGGACAACATATATCCAAACATTTAAAGGTAATACCTTTGCAAGGCCAGCTAAGATTTCTTTTGGTTCCCAACCCATTCTTTGGAAATTAACAATATCTTGCTCTAAAAATACCGCACATCCTACGTTAAATTTAGGTGCTTTTTCAGCTTTAAAAGCAATTTTTTCATATTCTTCTATTTTATAGCCAAATCTTTCACAAGTGCTTTGAAGATAAAAACCATTTCCAGCCGAACATTGAGTATTTAGTTTAAAATCATAAACTTTTTTGTTTTTTAAAAAAATTATTTTTATATCTTGACCGCCAATATCACAAATAACGTCTATATCTTCAAAAAAGGACAAGGCCCCTTTTGTATGAGCCACAGTTTCTACCAAAGCTAAATCTGCACAAAGAGCTTCTTTTAACATTTCCTTTGCATATCCAGTAGTAGCAACACCTAAAACTTTTATGTTTTTTACTCCTTTTTTTTCTAAAGAAGCTTTTAAATCCTTAAATAGATATTTAATATCTTCTAAAGGATTACCTTTTGAAATTCTATAAGCTTTTGCTACAACATTTTTATTTTTATCTATTGCAATAAGCTTACTTGAAGTTGATCCACCATCTATTCCAATAAAGATTTCTACAGTTTCTGGGAGCTTCTCTAGTTCTTTACCTTTAGGAGAATATTTTTTTTTAAAGTCTAAATATATTTTTTTATAAATTTCATCTTTAGGAAGGTCTGGATAAAGCTTTTTATATTCTTCATACTCTTTTTTAGAAATTAAACCTTCTTGTGAAGTTTCCTTTTTTAATTTTTCAAAATATTCCTTTTTATAATTTAAAAGCTCCTTTATAGAAAACTTTGTAGTTTCAAAATTATTTTCTAAAGCATACAAAGCGCATCCTAAAGCCGGATATATATAGGCATTTTCTGGACATAAAACAAGTTCAAAGCATTCTTCTAAGGAATTTACAAATCCTTTTTCCCTCCAAACTTTATATAAATTTTTTATCCAAGCTTGTCTTAAAGCTTTAAAAAGAAAATGAGGTCCTCCTAAAAGTAAAACTTTTGGCTTTAGAATTCTTCCTCTAGTTAAAATATTTAGATTTTGAAGAACAATAGCATTAAATAAGGAAGCTATTAAATCCTCTTTTGGGACCCCAAGCTTTTGAAGAGAATTAATATCACTTTCTGCAAAAACTCCACATTTAGAAGCTACCGGATATATTTTTCTTTCAAAGAAATTAATTTTTTTTACATCTTCTAAAGATAAATTTAGTTTTCTTATTATTCTTTCTATAGTTGCTCCAGTTCCTCCAGCACATTTATCATTCATAGACGTGAAAGTAGAACCATCTTCAAAAATTAAAACTTTTGCATCCTGTCCACCAAGTTCTACAACGCTTGAAACTTCCTTATTAAAAACATCTTCTACAGCAAGTGTTAAAGCGTTTACCTCTTGAAGAAAATTAGCATTTAGAACTTTTGAAATATCAAAACTTCCAGAACCAGTAAAAGTTAAAACTAAATTATCCTTAAATTTTTCTTTTAATATTTTAAGTTCTTCAATTAACTTATCTATTTGCTTGGCTTCATGCTTTTTATAAGAGCTATAAACTAAATTTTTATTTTTATCCAAAACGCAAGTTTTTATTGTAGTAGAACCAATATCTATTCCGACAAAATATTTCATAAAAAAGCCTCCGATAAAAAAAGCAAAATACTATACGTTTAAAATTTTAGCAATTTTTTTAGTGTTATAATATAATACAATTGCTTTTATTTTACCCTTAAGATGGACTTTTAGGAGGTATGAAAATGAAAAAAATTTTTAAGCTTTTTGCTATTTTAATCTTTAATTTAAGTTTAGCTTTTGCTATGAAACAAGTTAATGTAGGTGTAGTTTTACCAATGACAGGGCCTATTTCTGCTTTCGGACAACAAACTTGGGAAGGAATTAAACTTGCTCACCAAATTGAACCAACAGTAAAAATTAACGGAGAAACCTATAAAATAAACTTAATTTTAATGGATAACCGTGGGGATAAAGCGGAAAGTGCAAATGCAGCTTCTCGTTTAATTACACAAAATAACGTTAAAGTTATTTTAGGAGCGGTAGCATCTTCTAACTCTATAGCTATGAGTACCGTTGCTGAAAAAAATAAAACTCCTATGATTTCTCCTTCTTCTACAAATCCTCTAGTAACAAAAGGAAAAAAATATGTATTTAGAGTTTGTTTTATTGATCCATTTCAAGGATACGTTGCTGCAAAATTTGCAAGAAATAATCTTCATGCAAAAACTGCAGTAATAATTATGGATATAGCTCAAGACTACTCAGTTGGTCTTGCAAAATCCTTTAAAAAAGCTTTTGAAAAAATGGGTGGAAGAGTTATAAGAATACTTCCATATAAATCCGGTCAAACAGATTTTAAAGGAATTTTAACCGTTATAAAATATCTTCATCCAGATGTCATCTATGTTCCAGGTTATTATAGAGAAGTTGCCTTAATTGCAAGACAAGCAAGACAACTTGGAATAAAAGCAAAAATTTTATCTGGAGATGGAGCTGAAGCTCCAGAGCTTGTAAAGATAGGTGGAAAAGCAGTAGAAGGTCTTTACTTTACAACTCACTTTGATGAAAAATCTATTTCTACAAAACTTGGAAAAGAGTTTGTAAAAAAATATCACGAAACTTATCATAAAGAATTAAACTCTTTAGCAGCTCTTGGAGCTGACGCTTATTTTGTTGCAGTTGATTCCATAAAAAGAGCAAATTCTTTAGATAAAGAGAAAATTAGAGATGCTATTGCAAACACCAAAAACTTCCCAGGTGTAACCGGTAACATTACTATCGATAAAAACGGAAATGCTGTAAAACCTGCAGTTGTTAAAAAAGTTGAAAATGGTGAATTTAAATATGTAACCACAATAAATCCTTAACTTATAAGGGGGGTGTTCCCCCTTACTTTTCTTTTCCTATATCTCTTTTTTCTCTTCTTTAAACTTTTAACATTATCCTTTATATTTTTCCGTATAATATATTTAAAAGTTTTAAAATATAAGTTTTCCTTGGGGGAATTAATGCAATTTCATTTTTCTCAAAAATTAAATATTTTCCTTATAGGTATCTTTTTTTTATTTTTTTTAGGTTGTTCTGAGCAGCAACCTAAACCTACGCCTGAAAATAAAATTAAAGTAATCACTTTACCTCCTTTAACTCCTAAAAAGATAAACTATTCCCCTTTACCTCAAGATCCAAAAATAACGGGAAGTTTACTTAGTCAAAATTATATAGATAATCCTTATGCTTATCCTGTAGCTAGGAAAAAAGGAGATATTATTTTAATTCGTGTATCTGAAACTCCAAGTGCAGAAACACAAACCCAACGAAGTTTTTCTAAAAATCCAAGCTATTCCAATTCTTTAAATTCTTTTTTAGGTGTAAATACTCAAAATGTTGCAGGTTTAAACTTTAAAACTGGAATTTCTATGCAATCCTCTACAAATTTTCAATCTTCCTCAAGTGGAAAGCTTTCTACAAAATTAGAAAATATATATATATCTGCAAAAGTTATTGAGGTTTTACCTAATGGAAACTTATTTATTTTAGGAAAAAAACAATATAATGTTAATGGAGAAGAACTTATAATTACTATATCTGGAGAAGTTTCTCCAAGAGATATTTCTCCAAATAATATAGTGGACTCTACAAGAATATCTAATTTAAAAATAATATATAATACCCGTAATTACTCCAAAGTTGTTACTTCACCTGGATGGCTCTATAGACTTATAACCGGTGCTTGGCCATGGTAAAAGTTAATAGCAGAAAAGTAAAGATAGGACGGTTAAAAATATTAAAAAAAATTTTTTTCTTTTTTTTATATATCTTTAGTTTAATAACATTTTCCTTTTCAAAGACTTTCACTTTAAAAGAGCTTCTCACTTTATATGGAAATAAACCAAATTATTTAGTTGGATACGGAGTTGTTGTTGGATTAGATGGAACTGGAGATTCTTCTTTAGCTGCAGTAAATAGTATCGCAAATATGCTTCGACGTTTTAATGTTAAATTAGATACTACTACTTTTAAATCAAAAAATGTTGCAGCTGTAATGGTTACAACTACACTCCCCCCTTATGCAAAGCCTGGAATGAGATTAGATGTAAGGGTATCTTCTATTGGAGATGCAAAATCTTTGCAAAATGGCGTTTTACTTTTGACCCCCCTTTTTGGTCCAGATAATAAAATTTATGCATTAGCGCAAGGTCCTGTTTCTACTGGAGGATATAAAATAGGAACTAGAAATGCTCAGGTTCAAAAAAATTTTCCAACAACAGGTATTGTAATAAATGGAGCTATTGTAGAAAAAACTCCAAATCAAATTTTTGACCCTAGATATGGATTAATTTTTGTTTTAAAAAAATTTAGAGATGATCCAACTGTAATAGATAATATTGTAAAAACTATAAATAAAGCTTTTAATGCTAAAGTTTGTAAAGTGGTAGATTTAAATACTATAAAAGTTATTCCACCTTTAGATGAGGATCCTGTAAATGTAATAAATAAAATACTATCTCTAAAAGTTAATATTAATCCAGAGCCGGTTGTGGTTATAGATGAAAGAACAGGAACCGTGGTTATGGGTGAAGATGTAAAAATAGATCCTGTAGCCGTAGCTCACGGAAACATTATGGTAGCTGTTAAAGAAATTCCTCAAATAAATAAACTTATATTTGGAAATGGAAATAGTACCCAAGCCTTTTTAGAGGAGCTAAGGGCTTTAACAAATAAAACTTTAACTGAGATAAATATTACTCAGGAAGGAAAAATCTTTATGTTGAATGCTCCCACTTTAAAAGATCTTGTAAAAACTTTAAATGCTCTTGGAGTTTCCCCCGGAGATTTAATTGCAATAATAGAAGCTTTAAAGGCAGCTGGAGCTATTCACGCAAAAATAATTGTTAAATAACGAGAGGCACTCTATTGCCTGGAGAAAGATTATCAAATGTTGAGTTAAAAGTTTTAGTACATTCTGTATTTATAGGGATAACTGTCGGTTTCGCAATTGTTATATATTTAAAACTTACCCATTTTTTTATGCATATATTTTTTTTCGGAGACCCGTTTAAAACTATAAAAAAAATTCCTTTCTATATTTTAATTTTCCCTCCAATTGTTGGAGCTATTATTGTCAGCTTTTTAAAAATTACAAATGAAAATATAAAAGAGTATGGGGTTGTTCGAGTAGCTAGAATTTTAGAAGAAGGAAAGCTTATTATCGGTATAAAAGATGTTATTCTTAAAATTTTTGCTTCAGCTATAAGTATAGGCAGTGGATTTGCAGTTGGAAACGAAGGTCCCAGTGCCGAGGTTGGAGCAATACTTGCTTTTTATTTAAGTAAACTTGTAAAAATTCCGGTAACTTTGATGAGAACTGTTATTGCGGCTGGGGCTTCTGCAGGAATAGCTGCAGTATTTATATCTCCCTTTACTGGATTTGTTTTTGGACTTGAGCTTATAGTAAAAGAGTTATCTCTTACAAACTCTTTTATTATGGTTTTATCTGCGGTTTTTGGTTTTGCCATAGCTTCCCACTTTTTTCATGGAGATATATTCCCTTTCATCTTTCAGCGAACCATATCTTTTCAAGATATTTTATACTCCGTTTTTATGGTTCCCTTGGTAGTTATTGCTTCTTTAATTTTTTTAAGAGTAAAAGATTCTATAAATTTACAAATTTTTTATCCTATAGAAAAAAAAGTTGAAAAAATAATGAAAAAATATGGAATTTCGGGAAAATATAAAATTTTTGTTCGCGCAATTTTGGCAGGCTTTTTTACGGCTTGTCTTTTAAAGTTAACTCCTTATGCCGGATTTTCCGGGCATATACTTATAGAAAAATTAATTTACGAAAACCAAGAATTTGCGTTTCGCTTAGCACTTCTAATTTTACTTGCACGTATATTATCAACCTCTCTAGCTTTAGGATGGGGAGCTGTCGGTGGTCTTTTTATGCCTATTCTTTCTATTGGAGCTTTATTGGGTTACTTATATGCGCTTGTTTTAAAAGATTTTCTTCCGGATATATATCTTCCAAATAGCTATTTTGCAGCTATTGGAGCAGCAGCTTTTCTAGGATCTATTTTAAATGTTCCAACAACAGCAATTGTTTTATCTTTTGAGCTTACTTTAAATTTTAGTGTTATAGTCCCAGCAGCCGTGGTAACAATATTTAGCATGCATTTTCTTTTATTTTATAGAGAGCTTTATTCAAAATATTTAGAAAAAAAGTATAAAAATAGGTATAAAAATGACTAAAGTTGCTTGTATTTTACCTTCAAGAATTGGGGATATTGTTTTTTCTTTTCCGGCTATAAAAAGCATAAAAAAATCTTTAAAGAGTGCACATATAACTTTTTTTGTAGATAAAAGATATAAGGACTTAGTAGATTTAAATCCTAATATAGATCTAGTAATTTCATACGATTTTAAGCTTTTAAAAAATCCATTAAATCTATTTAAAGCCTACAAATTTTTTAGAAACTTTAACTTTAATATAGCATTTGATATGCAAGGATATTTAAAAAGTTCCCTTGTTATGCTTTTTATAAAGGCAAAATATAAATTTGGAACTTCTCCCTCTCCAAAAGAGCCAGCTTTTTTATTTTCTAAATTTCCCTATAAATACAAAGAATTTGAAAATGTTCATAGGGTAGATAGACATCTTTTCTCTTTAGAGAAAATATTTAAGGATTACCTAAAAATACCTTTTAAAAAAGAAGTAGATTTTTCATATGCTTTTACTCAAAATGAAATAGAGAAAATATTTTCTAAACTAAAATTTTTTTTTGAAAAAGATAAAACTTATTTTCTTTTATTTCTTGGAGGAGGGTGGATATCACGAAGATGGGGATATAAAAACTACTTTTATCTTTCTAGGAAGCTTCAAGAAAAATACGGCTTTATTCCAGTCCTTGTAGGAGGAGCACCTTCAGGTTCTCCTGAAGAAGATGAATATATAAACTTTATTAAACTTGCAACAAAGGAAAATCTTAAATTTCTAAATTTATATAATCAGATTTCTCTAAAAGAATATATTTATCTTTGTAAATTTTCAAAAGATTTTAATATAAAATTTTTTATTGGAAATGATGCTGGAGCTACACATATAGCTTGGAGTGCTGGAGTTTATAGTTTTGAAATTTTAGGACCTACATCTCCAGAGGTTGTAAGACCCTACATAAATGGAGAGGCTATATATAAAAAGGTAAGTTGTTCTCCTTGTAGAAACAGAAATTGTAAACTTCTTTTATGTATGAAAAATATAAAGGTAAAAGATGTTTTAAATAAAATTGAGAGGTTTTTAAATGCTTAATAAATTTTGGGAAAATATAAAAAGCTTTTTTGAAGGTTTTTCACAAATAGCATATTCTCATTTGGAGAAAGAGCTATATGATTTAGAATTTCTATTTTCCATAATCATCTTTTCTTTTTTAATTGGAGACTTTTTTGTTTCTCCTTATATATCTTTAGAGCTTATGCCGGAACTTGAAGAGGAATTTAAAATATTTCTAAATAGAAGTTTATTTTTGGATGATACTTTATCGTTATACGCTGAGATGGTAGAGTTTTAAGCTTATAGAAAAAACTAAATTTTTTCTAAGAGCTCGGTATATTTAAAAGAAAGCAAAGGTGGAAGAATTCTTGAAAACTTGTTTTTAAATTATTACTCTAATTTTTATTTCTCCCATTGAAAAATAGAAAAATATATTTATATTATCCCTTGGGAAAATATCAATCCAAGCTCTTAAAAGGTATTCTATTATAAAATGAATATAGAAGAATTTCTATCTCAGGTAGATATAGTTGATGTAGTTAGTTACTATATCCCAGATTTAAAACCTGTTGGAAGAAATTATAGTGCTTTATGTCCTTTTCACATAGAGGATACTCCTTCCTTTTTTGTTTCTCCAGACAAACAAATATTTAAATGTTTTGGATGTGGAGTAGGTGGAAATGCCATAACCTTTGTTCAAAAAATAGAAAACATATCTTTTTGGGAAGCTGTAAAAAGAATATGTGAGATATGTTCTTTACCTTATCCCGAGGAAATAGAATTTAAAAAAGAAGAAGATTTACCTTATGAAAAAATATTAAATTATTTTAAAAATGCTCTCTATAAAAATAAAGAGGTTTTAAATTATTTAAAAGAAAGAAAAATAGATAGCAGTACTATTGAAAAATTTTTCCTAGGTTATGCTCCGAAAAATTATAAAAATGAACTTATACAACTTGGTATAAATAAAGATACTTTAATAAAGCTTGGTCTTTTAAATGAAAGAGAGCAAGAATTTTTTAAAAATAGACTTATTATTCCTATTTTCAATGAAAGTGGAAAACTTGTAGGTTTTGGGGCAAGAAGTTTAGATAATTCTTCTCCAAAATATATAAATACAAAGGAAAATGAATTTTTTAAGAAAAGAAAACTTCTTTATGGTCTTTATCAAGCCAAAGAAAATTTAAAGTTTTTAAAAGATGAAGGTATTTTATTTGTAGAAGGATATTTTGATGTTATTTCCTGTCATAGGATAGGTTTAAAAAATGCAGTTGCACCTATGGGAACATCTTTAACAAGAGAGCAAATAGATAAGGCCTTAATTTTTTCAAAAAAAATAAATTTAGGCTTTGATGGAGACTTTGCAGGAATAAAGGCAAGTTTCAGAGCTATTTCTCTTTTAATAGAAAAATTAATTACTAAAATATACGTTCTAGATTTACCTTTTGAAGAAGATCCAGATAGCTTAATTAGAAAAAATGAGAAAGAGTTTTTAAACATTTATAAAAATAAGCTTTCTTTTGAAGAATATATTGTGAAAAAACTTTTACAATTCCAAAAAGATGAAGATAAATTTTTCGAACTTTTAGATATCTTGGGAGAGATTTTGGGAAAATTAAAAGCTTTTTTCTTTTATAGATATATAAATTTAAAAAGCGTAATTTGCGAAAAATTAAAAATACCTGAAGTTCTTTTAGAAAAATATGAAAAAACTTTTAAAGTAAATGTAAAAAAAGAAAATAATTTTGAGCTCCCAATTCCAAGTATAGAAAAGCTTTTTATAAAAACTATTTTGGAAAGATATTTAGAAGAAGGATATAATACGGAAATTTTAAAAAGTATAAATTCTAATTTATTTTTAAGTTTAGAAATTCAAAAGCTTTTTAATGAAATTGTCTATGGAAATGTAAAAAATTATAAGGATTTAAGTTTAAAGTTTAAGGAAGATGAAAAAATAAATAATTTAATTGCTGATATTGCAACTTTAGATTTTAAAGAAGATTATGAAAAAGATGAAGAAGAAATAAAACATCTTTGGGATCATATTTATTTTGTAAGTTACAAAGAAATTTTAAAAAGAAATCTTAATTATCTATATAGAAATTTTATTTTGAAAAAACAAAAAGAAAAAATAAATAAAGTAAAAAATTTAAAAGAATTTCTTGAAGATAGTCACGATTTTAAAGATCTTGTTAATATTACAAAAAAATTAAAGGAGGTGGTAGAACTTGGCTATTAACTACGATGATTTAATTAATTTAGTAAAGGATAAAGGTTTTATTACCTATGAAGAAATATTTGAATATTTAAGTGAACATGGAATAGAACCTGAACCTGAACTTTTAGAAGAGCTAATAGAATATTTAGAAAGTAACGATATAACTGTAGTTTATGGAGATGAATCTAATTTGAGTTTTGCTGATCTTTCTATGACGGTAACTCCAGATACTATGCCCAAGTCCGATGATCCTATAAAGCTTTATTTAAGAGAAATGGGAGGTATTCCCCTTTTAAAAAGACATGAGGAAATATCTCTTGCAAAAAGAGTAGAGCATGGAAGAGCATTTCTTTTAAGATATCTTTTAAAAACACCATTTTTATATAAATTTTTAAAAGACATTCAAGAAAGAATTGAAAAAGAAGATTTTAAAGTTAGAGATATTTTACGTTCCCCAGATGAATTTGTAAATGGTGGGGAAACAGAAAGAAGAAAGAAATTTTTTGAAATTATGGAAAATGTAGAAAAGCACCTTTTTAAATATAGAGAACTTATGAAAAAATATGAAGAAACTGAAGAAGAAAAATATAAAAAAGAAGCTATAAAGGAACTTGCAAAAGTAAATAACTATATTCGTTCTATTCAACTTAAATTTACAATTTATGATCACCTAACAGAAAAAATTCATAATATCGCAAGTGAAATAAGAAGAAAAAGAAAAGAAATAGCAAAAATAGAAAAAAAACTAGAAAGTATAGCTCCTATTACAGATCTTATTTGTAATTTTGATTCTCCGGAAATTCAAGAAAAACTTGCGCGCTCTTCTTTTACTACACGAGAAGTAAAAAGGCTTTTAAAAAAGTATGTTGAAAATAAAAAAAGATTAAAAGCTCTTCAAGAAGAAATTGAAATGGATATAGATAAGTTCTTAGAAATAGAAGAAAAACTTTATGAAAAGTCAAAAGATGTAGAAGCAGCAAAGGATAAACTTATTAAGTCTAATTTAAGACTTGTGGTATCTATTGCAAAAAAATATATAAATAGAGGTCTTCATTTTCTAGACCTAATTCAAGAAGGAAATATAGGTTTAATGAAAGCTGTAGATAAATATGAATATAGACGAGGATACAAATTTTCTACCTATGCAACTTGGTGGATTAGACAGGCTATAACTAGAGCTATTGCAGATCAAGCAAGAACTATTAGAATTCCCGTTCATATGATAGAAACGATAAATAAAGTAAATAAAATTTCCCGTCAACTTTATCAAGAAATTGGTAGGGATCCAACTCCAGAAGAAATTGCAGAAAGAATAGATCTACCAGTTCATAAGGTAAGACAAATTTTAAAAATAGCTCAAGAACCAATTTCTTTGGAAACTCCAATAGGGGATGATGAAGACTCTACAATTGGTAACTTTATAGAGGATACTTCTACTCCTTCTCCGGCGGAAGAGATTTTAAGACAAAACTTAAGAGAACATTTAGAAAAAATTATGGATGCTTTAACTCCTAGAGAACTTGAGGTTTTAAAGCTAAGGTTCGGATTAGATGGTTATCCGGAGCATACTTTAGAGCAAGTTGGAAAAATTTTTAAAATTACAAGGGAAAGAGTGAGACAAATAGAAAGTAAAGCTCTCAAAAAATTGAGAGAAAGATGCGAAAAATTAAACTTAAAAATATTTTTAGAAAAATAGGTAGCTACATTAGTTTAAAATAATATAGAAAAAAAACGAAATTTTAAAATAAGTTAACAATATAATTTTAGGGGAGGCTTTATATTATGAAAATTGGTAGATTTTTAAAAGGAAATCATCTTTTTTTTGGGCTTGTCCATAAAAATGAAGTTTATCCATTACCAGCAAGGAAAGTAGAAGACCTTATGAAAATAAAACGAAAAAATTTTCACATGCTTCTTGAAAGTTTAACTCAAAAATACTCTTTAAAAGAAGTAAAATTTCTATCCCCAACGAGGCCTACAAAAATAATAGGGGTAGGTTTAAACTACAAATCTCACGCTGAGGAAATGGGAAAACCTATTCCAGAAGAACCTTTAATTTTTTTAAAACCATCTACAGCTGTGATTTCTCACAAAATGAGAATTTACCTTCCTTCTATGAGTAAGAGAGTTGATTATGAAGGAGAACTTGCTATTGTAATTGGAAGAAAATGTAAAGATGTAAGTGAAGAGGAAGCTAAAAAATACATTTTAGGTTATACTTGCTTTAATGACGTTACTGCAAGAGATTTACAACAAAAAGATATTCAGTATACAAGAGCAAAAGGTTTTGATACTTTTGCTCCTTATGGTCCTTGGATTCAAACTCATGTAGATCCAATGAACTTATCTATAAAAACTTATGTTAATGACGAGCTTAAGCAAGAAGGACATACATCCGATATGATTTTTGATGTTTATAAATTAGTTTCTTTTATATCAAAAATTATGACTCTTTTACCTGGGGATGTTATTGCAACTGGAACTCCAAAAGGGGTGGGGCCATTAAAAAAAGGAGATATTGTTAGAATAGAAATAGAAAATATAGGGAAATTAGTTAATTATGTGGAAGAATCAAACAAATAAAGCTAGTGATTTTATAGATAGTATCATTAATCACGAAGAAGGAAAAAAATATTTATATACCCTTGCTTTGGCCTCCCCCCCACTTTTTTCCTTTTTAAAAGAAAAAAAGGATTATGTTTTTTATATTCTTAAAAATTTAAATAATACCTATGACAAGTATTATTTTTTTGAGATTTTAAAGGAAACTAATGTAAAAAATGTTAAAGATATTTATTTATCTCATCTAATTCGTATTTTTATAAAAGATTTTTTTGAAATTGTTCCTAAAAATGAAGCTTGGAAAGAGCATTCTTTTTTAATAGAGGCATTAATAATTTACCTTTTTGAAAACTATAAGAAAAAATATGAAGACAATGAACATATAAAAAATATATTAAACAATATATTTATATTAGGAATGGGAAAACTTGCAAGCTTAGAAATTAATTATCGCTCCGATATTGATTTGATATTTATTTATAATGGAAAAATTGAAAAAAAAGATAAAATATTTTTTGATAATATAATTAAGGAATTTATAAAAGAACTTGAGAAGTATTTCATAGTAGATACTCGTCTTCGTCCTTTTGGAAGTCGAGGACCTCTTTTAATATCTTTGGAAGACTTTGAAAATTATCTATTTAAATTTGCTAGACCTTGGGAAAAGCTGGCCTACTTTAGAAGTAAAGTTATTTTAGGTCCAAAAGAAAAAATAAAAGAACTTGAGGATTTAATTAAAAGTTTTGTGTTTTCTTCTTTAGAAAATATAAAAGAAGAAATTATAAAACTTAAAAATTTATTAGTAGAGCATAAAGAAAAACTTGATCTTATAAATATTAAAGAAGGTCAAGGTGGAATAAGATTTATAGAGTTTTTAGCACAAGGTTTAAGTTTAATTTTTTCAAAGAGTTTGGGTAAAGATAAAATTTTTAGAAAAGATACATTATCTCTTTTGGAAATTCTAACAAATAGAGGTATTCTTTTAAAGGAAGAATATAAAATTTTAAAACAAGCTTATATTTTTTTTAGAGATATAGAACATCTTTTGCAACTTAGAGATTTTAAACCAAGATACTCTTTTCATCTTGAGGGAGAAGAAGCAAAAACCTTAGCTCAAATTTTAAATTTAGATTATGAAACATTTAAAGAAAAAATATTAAATTATAGAAAAAAAGTAACCGAAATATTCAAAAGATACTTTGAAGAACAAGAAAAAGTTTATTTCTCTTCTTTAACACGAAGGAAACTTAAGCTTCTTGGATTTAAAAATTATGAAAAACTTTATGAAAGTTACAAAAATATAATTTCTGCAAAAGAATTTTTAAAACCTAATTTTGAAAAAGTAGATGCACTTTTTGAAAAACTTTTACCTTATCTTTTAGAAGGTAAGTATAAAGATAAAAAATTTGAAAATTTTCTCAAGTTTATTCAAAATCCTTTGTATCTGAATTATTTTTATCAAATAAAAGATGAACCTTTAGCTTTAAAAATACTAACATATATTTTGGAAACTTCTTACTTTACAGATATATTTTTAAAATATACCGAGCTTTTAGAAGAAATTTTCACTCAAAAATTTTTAAAACCAAAACTTGAATTTCTAAATCTTGTTGAAAATATTTTAAATACAAAAGATGAAAATAGAAAGAAATTAAAACAATTTTATGAACTTTCATTATACCTAGGATATAAAACTAAAAACTTAGATATAAAAAGTCTTGCCTATAACTACTCTCTTTTAGCTCATACTTTTGTTTACGCTATTTCTAAAGAGATGGAATTTCCATCAAGTATATATGCCCTTGGAAAGCTAGGAGGTTATGAACTTTTATTTCTTGGAGATTTAGATTTAATATTTGTAGCATCTTCTCTAGAGGAAAAGAATAAAAGTTTAAAGCTAGCTTCTAAGCTTGTAAATAAACTTATGGAACTTGAATTTGATATAGATCTAAGGCTTCGACCTTATGGAAATCAAAGCGAAATTGTTATACCTATAAGTTACTATAAAAAATATTTTGAAAAAATAGCAAGATTATGGGAAAGACTTGCATATACGAAAGCAAAAGATTTATATAAAAAATTTCCCGAATTTGAATTACTTTTAAAATCTTTTATTTTTAAAAAGGATTTGGAAAAACAGGATCTAAAGGAAATCTTAAATCTTTTAAATAAATTAATAGAAACATACCATACAGAAAATCCTGTAAAATATTCTAAAGGTGGATTAATAGCTTTAGAGTTTGTTTCTTTTACTTATCAACTTTTCCATAAATTTAAGGAACCTAATTTATATAAAGTTTTAAAACTTTTAAAAGAAGAAACTAAATTTGATTTTTTAAAAGATTATATTTTTCTAAAGGAATTAGAATTAGAAACAAAACTTCATAAAGATGACTTTTATCTTTTAGAAGAAGAAAAGAAAAAAATTAAAGAAATAGAAAAAAAAGTAGAAACTTATTTTGAATTTTTAGAAAATAAATTGTCTTAATAGAAAATTTTTAAAACTTTTAAAGCTAAATATCCGAAAAGTAAACTTAAAAAAAAAGCAATCATAGATTTTTTCATAAATTCTTTTTTATTAAGTCTTAAAATATTTATACCTATTAAATTTGCAATGGAGGCATGCAACATTCCGTTACAAGCTACATTTGCACCATATAAACTTTCTAAAGGTTTATGAGTAATATTTGTTATAAGAATACAAGATGGAAAATTACTAATAATTTGGGATAAAAAAGCACTTTCAAAATAAGGATTTTTAAATTTCAAAATTAGATTTTTTATGCCTGGAATCTTTTGAATTATGTTTATATCTAAACTTAAGAAAATAAATAGTAAAATAAACTTATAATCAAATTTTTTTATTAAATTAGGATATAAAGTTAAATATATTATAAAAGTAAATAATGATGTTAGATAAAAAAAATTTGTCTCAAATGAAACTATATTTAAAAAAAGTAAAAAACTGGACAACTTAAATAACTTTAAGTTAAGATATATATTTTTATATCTTGAAACATCTATTTTATGATATTTTGAGAAATTTTTTTGAAAGGAAAACAAAAAAATTAAAAATGAAAGAAGCATACTTAAAAATAAAGGAAATAGATACAAACAAAATTTAAAAAAACCCACATTTAAATAACTCCATATAAAAATATTTTGAGGAGAACCTATAGGAGAAGCACAAGCTCCTATATTTGCACTCCAAATAAAGGAAAATCCAAGATTTTTTAAAATATCCTTTTGAAAGTTTAAATATTTTACAAAAGGAAGAGCTACAAACAAGGCAATATCATTGGTTAAAAAGAAGGCTAATAAAAAGATAAAACCTGAGTAAATTATAAGAAATTTAAAAATAGAAAATTTTTCTATATTTTTAAAAAGGAAATATAAAATTTTCTTTGGATAATTAGAATAATATATACCATTTGAAATAATCATAAAAACACTTAGGGAAATAAGAGCTTTATAAGGAAGCTTTAAAAGTATTTTAAAATCTATTTTGAAAATAATTTCTAAGATCAAAAAAATAAATATAGTTAAATACAAAAACATTATTTAAACTCTCATTTAGATTAGAAAATCTGGGGCAAAAAGCCCCAGTTTTATTAAATGAAAAATAAATAGGTTAAAAGTATAAAAGTTGGGATTAAAAATACTAAAGAGTACTTTAAAATATAACCAAAGAAGGAAGGCATATTTATTCCTTGTTCCCTTGCAATGGAGGCTACCATAAAGTTTGGTGCGTTTCCAATGTAAGTTACAGCTCCGAAAAATACAGCTCCAGCAGAAATTGCCTCTAAGTATTTTGGATGTTCTTTTATAAGCTTTAATATAGCGTCATGAACTGGTATACCTGGATAAAATTTACCCAGGGCTGTCATTAAAAAAGTAAGGTAGGTTGGTGCATTATCTAAGAAAGAGGATAAAGTTCCTGTTGCCCAAAAATAATGATATGGTAAAGATAAAGCTTCTATTAAGGGTTTTGCAGGACCATGACTTCCAGCTTCCAAAATTTTTAAACAAGGAATCATAGTAATGAAAATACCGATAAATAAAATTGCTACTTCTTTAATTGGAAACCACGAAAATTCATTTTTTATTCTAATTTCTTGAGGAGTAAACATTAAAGATAAAAGTAAAAGAATAATTAAAAAAATATCTCTTATTAAATTTTGTAAAGGATAATGAATACCAAAAATGTTTATTTCTCCCAAGTGAAATGTTCCGCTAAATAGAACTCCAAGTAAAACTCCTAAAAGAAGAATAAAATTAAATTTCCCTTCAATGGAAAATTTTTCATTTAAACTTGGTTTTTTACTCAAATCCTCTTTTTTATAAAAATAAAAATCCATAATAAAGTATATTCCAAGTAAAATTGCAACTGCAGTTATCCATATAGGAAAAAGTTTTAAAGTCCATAAAAATGGAACACCTTTTAAAAATCCTAAAAATAAAGGTGGATCTCCAAGTGGAGTTAAGGCTCCTCCAATGTTTGCGACAAGAAAAATAAAGAAAACTAAAATAAAAGTTTTAAATTTTCTCCATTTATTTGCACGTATTAAAGGTCTAACAAGAAGCATTGCAGCTCCAGTTGTTCCCATTAAAGAAGCAAGTATAGAACCTATAAATAAAATGCTTGTATTTAAAAAAGGAGTACCTACTAAAGAACCTCTTATATATATTCCCCCAGCAATAGTATATAAAGAGGCAAGTAAAATGATAAAAGGAATATATTCTGCAATTAAAGTATGTAAAACTTCATGTAAAGCTACTCCTTTAAACATAATTAAAAAGGGAATTAAACAAGCTAAAGCCCAAAATAAAGAAACTTTCCCAAAATTATGGTGCCAAAAATGAGGAGCTACAAGAGGTAAAATAGCAATAGAAAGTAAAATTCCTATAAAAGGAATTACCATCCAAAGAGGAATATGAGCGCCTAAAACCATTGTTTCCTGCATAATATCCCCCTATTTAGCTTTCTTGAGTTGTTTTGTCTTTATTTTTTAAATTTAAGTTTTCTAACAAAACATTTTTAAATTTACCTTTTGAAAAAAGATATTGATATATAATATTATCTTTAAAATCTAAATTTTTATCTTCGTATTTCTTTTTTACCTCTTTTATTTCATCTAAACTATCTAAAAATACATCTACTAAAGTTGGATCAAATGCTTTTCCTTTTTCTTCTTTTATTATGTTTATAGCTTTTTCTAAAGGAAAAGGCGGTTTATAAATTCTAGGAGAAGTTAAAGCATCAAAAACGTCCGCGATAGCAGCTATCCTAGAAAATATATGAATTTCCTCCCCCCTTTTACCATAAGGGTAACCTTTACCATCCCATCTTTCATGATGTTCTAAAGCTATTATTTTCCCATATTTTACTATTGGATATCTCTCAAAACCTTCTAAGATTTTTGCTCCAATAATAGTATGTTTTTTTATAATTTCAAATTCCTCTTCCGTTAGTCTTCCAGGTTTTAAAAGAATTTCATCTGGAATTCCTATTTTTCCAACGTCATGAAGTGGAGACGCATATAAAATAAGTTCTTGCTCTTTTTTACTTAAACCATAATTTCTTGCAATAATTTCACAATATTTACTCATTCTGATAATGTGATTTCCAGTTTCTATATCCCTAAATTCTGCAGCTTTACCTAAAATTCGTGATATTGCAAGTTCAGTTTCCTTAGCAAATTTGAGAGCTTCTTCTAATCTTTTTAAGGCCTCTTTTAAAGCATATGTTCTTTTTTGAACTTCTTCTTCTAAATATTTATTGATATTTTTTAAACGTTTTTCATACTCTCTCAATTTTAAATAATTTCTTACTCTAAGTTTAAGTTCAGTTGGTTCTATAGGTTTACTTAAAAAATCATTTGCTCCAAGTTTTAGACATTTTAACTTTTCATCAGAGTTTGCTGTAATAACAATAATGGGTAAAGTCTCAAGTTTTTTTTCTTTTCTAATTATTTTTAATAAATCAAAACCATTTAAAACTGGCATAGCAAGATCAAGTAAGATTAAATCTATATCTTCTTTTTCTAAAATATTTAAAGCTTCTTTTCCATTTTTTGCAAATAGAACCTTTATATCTTTTTCTTCTTCAAAAATAGCTTTTATAAGCTCTAAATTTAAAATATCATCATCAACAGCTAAAATTTTAAACATTTTTCTCCTCACGCTTTGGAATTGTAAAATAAAAACAACTTCCTTTTCCTTCCTCACTTACTACCCAAATTTTTCCTCCATGAAGTTCTACTATTTTTTTACAAATAGCTAAACCTAAACCGGAACCTTTAGTACTTTTTTGAAATGGATTTTCTACTTGTTCAAAAGGTTCAAAAATGATTTTTAATTTATCCTTTGGAATACCTATACCTGTATCACAAACTTCAAAAAGATATTCATTTTCGCCTTCTATAATTTTTAAAGTAATTTTTCCTCCCTCTGGAGTAAATTTAATAGCGTTAGATAAAAGATTTAAAATGACTTCTTTTAACAAAGAAGGATCTGCATAAATTGTTTTTACCTTGTTTTCTATTTCAAGTTTTAGATTTTTTTCCTTTATTAAAGGCTCTACGATAGTTAAAATCTCTTTTAAAATAAGATCTAGATCAAATTTTTGAGGTTTAAAAGTTATTTTCCCGGTTTCTAGTTTTGAAAAATCTAAAATTGTATTTACAAGTAAAAGAAGATTTTTTCCGGCAATTAGAATTTTTTTAATATACTCTCTTAGTTTTTCATCTATATCTTTTTTGGAAAGTAAAATTTGAGAAAAACCAATAATTGCATTTAAAGGGGTTCTAAGTTCATGAGACATATTTGCCAAGAATATAGATTTAGCTCTACTTGCAGCTTGGGCTTTATTTGCAAGTTCTTCAAATTTTTTCTCTCTTTCTTGCAAAATATATAGGATTTCTACAATTCTAATTAAAATAATTAAAAAATTTTCTAAATACTCTTTTAGAAAATTAAATTTAAGTTTAGCATAAATATAAAATCTTTTTTCTTCTCCTAGGGAAATTTTGTGAAAAATATCAAAATTTCTGAAATTTTTTAAAGGTTTTTCAGTGATAATAATTTTTTCGAAACTCCAAGATAAAGTTTCGTTTAAAATATGAGTTAATTTTTTTTCAATATTATTTTCCTTTTCTAAATTGAAAAGTAAACTTAAAGTGTCGGTTAAAAATTTTTTTGCAGAAACTATAATTAAATTAGAAGTAATTTGAAGAATTTTTAAAGGTTCTTCCAGTATATTTTGAATAACATAAATATGGTACTTGATTTTTTCAGATAAATTTTCCAAATCTTCACTTAGGTTTCTTTTTATTTTTAAATTATATTCCTTTATAAGTTTTTCTAAATTTTGAAAATAAAATTTAGCTTCTTTTAAGTTTAAATTTATAAATTCATTATATTTTTCTATAAAAGAAAAGTAATTTAAAATATTTTTGTATTTTTCAAAATTTATAGGAAGACACTTTGTATAAGCATATATAAATTCCTTTTTTAAATTTTCTAAACTCCCTATAATTTTTGAGATTATGCTTAAAGCTAAAGTTAAATTACAAAATGTACAACTTTTTTCAATAGGACCTAGTCTTAATGCTTTTAAAGATTCAAATTCCTCTAAAACTATTTTAAAAAGGCAGTCTAATTTCTCCTCAAAAAATGAGTAAAGATTTTTTTTATTTAATTGAAATAAAGTAGCCTTTATTATTTCTTTTAGTTTTAAAACTCCAAAATAAAAATCTTTTAACTTAACGCCTTTTATATAGTGGAGTTTAAAAATATATTTAATCCTATCTTCCACATCTTTATCAAATATTTCTTCTTCAAAAAGAAAAGTTAAAAAATCAAGAACCTCTTTTTTTATTCTTTCTTTATGTCCAATATCTTTGAAAGTTATTAACTTTTGTTTTTCCAAAGTATCTAAAAAGTTTTCTACTATAATATCTTTATATTTCTTCCAAAAATCTAAATTATCTTTTACGAGCATTTTTCAAGACCTACAAGTAAATTTGTTTTATTATAAATGATATTTCTACCCAAACCTAAATTTGTAAGCTCTCCAATAGATAAAAAACCAAAATTAATATCAAAATTTTTTGAAATCAAACTTATCTCCTTTTTCATATCTTTTTTTAAAATTTCTTTTCTAGAAAAACAAGAAAAGATAAAACCATATTTAGTTTTTATTTTATTTTTTTCTATGAAATACTTATCTGCAAAAATTAAATCTTCCTTGTTTGCGAAAAGTAAACTTAAAGGTTCGTATAGAGCAACTCCGCTAGCAAGTTTTATGGATTTTCTTTCCTTGTTTATATCTATAATATCTTTAATAAGAACACCTTTTCTATAGGATATCAATCCTAAAGGATATCTTGAAAAAATGTCTCTTGAAATTGAATTTATGTATTTTTTTTCTATCTTAGATATTATTTTTTTATAATATTCTAAGGCTGGTTCGTAATTTATCTCCAAAATTTCCCTTCCATAAGAACTTATTTTTGTAGGGGAAAAAGAAGCATATTTTACTTTAAATCCATGAAATAAATTAATAAAAAAATTTTTTTTAAGTTCACAGGCTAAACAAGCATCTTCGTAAAATTTTCCTTTAAAAAATATATTTGGAAACCCATAATAAAATCTACTTCCGCATCCTCCTCCAAAAACGTTTAAAAATTTTGTAATACCAGATATACAGGAAAAGAAATAATCTGAAAATATACTAAAACCATCAAATAAAAAAAATAAACTTTTGGCCTTTTTTGAAAATTTAAATTTAAATGGCTCTTTCAAAGAGAAAAGGGAAATTTTTAAAACATTTTCAAAAAGGTCTATAACAAGATATCCACTTTTATAAAGTTTTCCATTATATATAAGATATGGAACTATAGCTCCCGCAAAAATCTTATTTTTATATTTTAGAACCTCTCCTTTTTTATCCTCAGTAAAAAGTAAAATAGTTTTTTTATGAAGGGAACTTAAAGGTAAAGTATTTGAAAAAATTATATTAATCATTTTAGAATTTACCTTTGAGATTTTAAATATTTTTCTAAAATCTTTTTTAAAATTCCCATCTCAATAGGTTTAGAAATATAGTCATCAAATCCTAAAAGTAAAAGTTTTTCTCTATCCCCACTTATAGCATAAGCTGTAACTGCAATGCAGGGAATATCTTTTTTACTTTTTATAAGTTTTAAAACTTCCACTCCATTTTTTCCAGGAAGATTAATATCAATTAAAGCTAAATCAAAAAAATATTTTGAAAGTAAATTTTTAGCTTCCCAAAAATTTGTAGCCACAAAAGTTTGAGGTTTTATATTTAAATCTTGAGAAATAATATTAATCATATCTTGAAGAACTATTTTATTAAATTCATCATCTTCTACTATTAAAATATTTTTTTTATTCATAGTATCCTCAACAAATTTTTAAACTAAAACTTAAAGCTTTGTAAATATATTAATTATTTGATTTCCAAGTTTAAAAGTATCTTTTACCTTAAATTTTTTTAAGTTTTCCAAAGTTTTAAAACCTTCACCCCCCACTAAAGTTGGTACGTCTTCTCCTCCAACAATAACAGGTACAACTATAAGATGAATTTCATCAACAAGATCATTTTTTATAAATTCCCAATTAATTTTAGCCCCACCTTCCACCATTAGAGATTTAATGCCTTTTTTATAAAGCTCTTTGAGCATTTTTTGAAAATCTACTTTATCTTCTCCACAGATAAGAATTTCTATATTTTTTTCTAGAAGTTTATTTACAACATCTTTTTTTTCTTCATAAGCTTTTTTTGAGGTAACAATAATAGTTTTTGCTTTGCTTGTATCAAAAATACTTCTGTTTTCTCCTAAATTTAAAGAGTTTGTTGGAATAATTCTTATTGGATTTTTACCTTCTACATATCTAACAGTCAAAGAAGGATTATCCGTTCGTATAGTCTCGGCTCCTACCAAAATTCCATCACATATATCTCTTATTTGATGAAGATATTTGTTTGCATCTTCGTCCATTAAACTCATGAGCTCTTTACTTGAAATTCCTTTAGCTATAGTAAGTTTTCCATCTATAGAAACTTCAGAAACTATAATAACCTTTGTTTTTTCCATAATGAACCTCTTTTAAGAGCTATTTCTCTATAATACTTTCTTTTACTTTCATACCAAAATGTCTTCCAGCTTCTTCCACATAAGCAATTACCTTATCTCCTTTTTTAAGATTTACAACTGAAATAGGTTTTCCATCCGGTTTTGTAAGTCTTATAGTTTCTGCGTTTTGTAAAACTGCAGAAATTTCCTTTTCTTTTCCATTTTCAAGTTTAACTTTAGCTTTAATTAAAAGCATAGGTCTTCTTTCAAGTTTATTTCTTCCCACATAAACCTTTCGTCCTTCCCCCTTATAGTTATAAACCATAACTTCATCCCCAGCTTGTAGCTCACATAAATATTTTGTTTTATTATTTGGAAGTCTAATATACATATGAACCGCTCCAGCATTTACTCTAAAAGGACGGGAAGCTACATATGGATTTTCTTCAGTTTCGGCATGAACTAGAAACATTCCAGAAGAAGAATTTCCCACAAGCATACCTTCTCCTGGTTTTAAAAGAGAACATGTATCTACACATACCCTATCACACATTCCAAGTGGAATAACATCTTCAATTTCTGCCTCAACAAAATTTAATTTTTCTGTATCTGCTTTTATCTTAGAGACAAAAGATCTTATAAAGTTTATATCCTTAGTTTTTAAAACAACGCCTTTTACTCCTTTTTCCAAAATTTCAAGAGCAGTTTGAGCTTCTTTTTCATTTTTTGCGAAAGTATAAATATTATCTGTTTGAGCTAAAATATTTTCAAGGGGGATAATAGTCCAATCTGTAGTTTCAACTAAAACTTTATATCCCTTTTTTGCAAGCTCGGTAGCTTTTTCTTCATCCTTTTTATTTTTTATAAGAATGTATACAAAATTCTCTAAATCCTTGTTTTTTTCATCTTTTAAAAGGTAAACTTTTATTCTTGCAAGTTTTTCTATTTTATTTTTTAAATCTTTATCTTTTACTAAAATTCCATCTACCCCAGATTCAATAGCTGTTGTAATAATAGGCTTATCTTTTTCAAAGTCTTCAACAAAAACATATATTTCTTTTTTCATAACTTTAAATCCTCCTCAAAATTTTTGAAAATAATTATAAAAAATTCAAAACTTTAAAGCACTGTAGTCTTATTTCTACCCCTTCTTTTTGAAATATAAAGAGCTTTATCAGCTCGTTTAATAACCTCTTTTAAAGTTTCTCCAGGTTTTTTGTGTGTTACTCCAAGACTAACTGTAAACTTAATAACATTATTTTTATCAATTGGAATTTCTAAATTTTCTATTGTTTTTCTTAATCTCTCTGCAATACTTTTGGCTGTTTCCAGAGAGGTTTTTGGTAAAAATATTAAAAACTCTTCTCCACCATATCTTATTGGAATATCTTTTTGCCTTATACAATTTTTTATAATTTCTCCAAGTTTTGCTAAAACCTTATCTCCGATAAGATGTCCATAATTATCATTAATTTTTTTAAAGTGGTCTATATCTAACATTATAAGACTATAGGGATAATCTTTGGGAAATTTCTCTAGTTTATTTTTTAAATCTTCTAAAACTCTTCGATTATACAATTTAGTTAAAGTATCAATTTTTCCTTTATTTATTTGAAGCTGAAGTTCTTTTTCTAAGGTATTAAAATAAGTTTTCAAATTTTGAGATATTTCTAAAATACTTTTTTGAATATTTCCAAAAATGTAATCTGAGGATCTATTTTTTTCTAAAACCTTTGCAAGTTCTTCAAAATATCCGTATTTAAGAAGTTTCAAATAGGATAAAGTCTCTTCTAGTTTCTCTCCTAAATATAAATTAAAACGAATTAAAACAAAAATTAAAAAAGCTAAACTTATAGTTCCTATGATAAAGGACAATAAAAAAGTATATGTGGACCACCTAAATAAAAAGAAAAAATTTTTATAAGCTCCTATATATCCTATAGGTTTTCCTTTATAATCAAGAAGGGGATAAAAAATGTAAATTTTAGAATTTATTTCTTTAGTTCCTTTTTTAAGATCTTTTAAAGAAAATGTTTGATTTATGTAAAAATAAAGTAAGTTGTCCTTTTCTTTAGAAGCTTTGGATAGATATTTTTGATAACTATTTGCTGCTAAGTTTTGTTTTAAAATAGTTTTATTTAAAATGTAAAAGGTGGGCATATTTAAATTTTTATTCAAGACATTTTTTATAAAATCCATTTCTACACCATAAGAGAGTGCACCTAAAATTTTATTTTCTACTTTAATTGGAAAAGTAGCTCTCAAACCCGCAAATTTTTTACAAACAAAAAAATAAGAGGCAACTTTATTGCTACTTTCAATAAATTTTATGTCTGCTCTTACTCTAGCATAAAAGGCTTTGGTAGAACCTGTTGAAAAAGCTAAAAAGTTAGTTAAAGGATACTTAAAAAAATGCATTTCATAAATATTAAAGTAATTGTGAAGAACTTCCCAAATAGGTTTTAACTTTTTATATAGATAAATCGGATCATCCTTTTTATAAGCTTTTAAAACATTGTCATTTAAAACTATAGTTAAAGCTTGAGCTATTAAACCTTTTTTTAAAAAAAGTATATTTTGCTTAATAGTTTTATAAGTATTACTTTTAAATGTTTCTTTTATTTTATTTTCGATTTTATTTTGAATAAGTAAAAAGGTAAAAAGAGAGGAAGAAATTATAAACATGCTTCCTAAGGAAATACAAATAATATGCTTACAGCATTTTATTGGATTATAAGTTTTTTTTAACATTATATATTACCAAATAAAATTATTTTCCTTTTTTAAATTATATCTTAAAATATAAGTTAAATATTTAAAATTTGAAAATAGGAGTTTTAAGATATGCCTGAAAGTAGAAAACTTGCGATCCTTTTGAAAGCTTCAAAAGATATTGTTCAAGAAAAAAGTTTAGAAAAGCTTTTAAAAAAAATTTCGGATTTATCAAAAGAAATTTTAGAAGTAGATAGATGTAGTTTATTTTTAAAAGATGAAAGAAAAAAAGTTCTTTGGACAGTTGTTGCTCATGGGGTTGATAAAATTGAAGTTGCTTGGGATAAAGGTATTGTAGGGTATGTATTTCAAACGGGGAAACCAGAAATTGTGCTTGATCCCTATAAAGATAAACGTTTTAATAAGGAAGTAGATAAAAAAACTGGATACAGGACAAAAAATATTTTAGCGGTTCCACTTTTTAATAAAAAGGGAGAAGTTATAGGAGTTTTCCAAGCTATTAATAAACTAAAAGGAATTTTTACAGAGGAGGATTTAGAAATTCTAACTTTACTTGGTGGATATGCTGCGGCTGCAATTGAAAACAATCTTTTATATCAACAACTTGAAGAAGCTCAAAAGGAGATTATAAAAAGACTTTCTTTTGCAGCTGAATGTAAAGATAAAGAAACAAAAAATCATATTTTGAGAGTAGGTTTTTTTTCAAAATTTATAGCTAAAAAACTTGGATTTTCCGAAGAGGATCAAGAAATTTTATTTTTAACTTCTCAAATGCATGATATAGGAAAGCTTGGAATTCCCGACAGCATTTTATTAAAACCTGGGCGTCTTACAGATGAAGAATTTGAAACTATGAAGAAGCATACTATTATTGGATATAATTTACTTAAAGGTTCAGATAATAAACTTTTAAAAACTGCAGCTTTAATAGCTCTTGAACATCATGAAAAGATGGATGGTAGTGGATACCCATATGGAAAAAAAGGAGATGAAATATCTATAGAAGCTAGAATAGTAACTGTGGTAGATATTTTTGATGCTTTAACCTCAAAAAGGCCTTATAAAGATCCTTGGCCGATAGAAAAAGTTATAAAAGTTTTAAAGGAAGATAGAGATAATGGTAAGCTTGACCCTGAAGTTGTAAATATAGTTATAAATAACGTAGATGAATTTATGAAAATAAAAAAAGAACTTCCAGATGATGAAGAAATCACTTTTTAGAATTTAAACTTTTAAAAGGTTTAATAGGATATTTTTTAACTAAGGAATATCCAGCTCCTGTAATATGGACTAAAATTTTTTCATTTTTTATAAGTTTTTCTGAAATTGCCTTTTTTACACTTGCTAAAGTAACTGCAACGCTATAATCTATATCTACACCCAAAATTTCTTCCCAATCTTTTTTTATGCTTAAAATTTCTTTATTATTAATACCTAAAACCACACCTTTGGTAAGATTAATAATATTTTCTAAAAGTTTAAAGTTTGCCTTTGCATTTGTTAAAACCTTAGCTAAAACTTTTTTTTCATCTTCTTTTGATAAATTTTCTCTATTTATATAAGAATATAACGGTGCATAAGGCAAATTTTGAGAAAGAAATAAACGTGGATATGGTATTTTTAATTTTTTACAGGTATATAATAAACTTAAAGGTCCTACCCCTCCAGAAACAGCCTGAAAATAAGCATCAAATTTTACATATTTTAAAACCTTTTCAAAAAGGCGAGAAAGTCCCAAAATTCTATATCTATTTTTAGGACCTCTTTCTAAAGAATATTTAAATGGATTTTTTTTAACAAATTTTTTTGCAAGTTCTATAGCATCTTCGTAAGTTCCTTTCACTTCAAAAACTTTTAAAGTCTTAGAAGGTAGAATAGGAATTTTTAAATTTTCAAGAGCATATTTAGGAGTAAAAATAAAAACATCTTTTTTAAATTTAGAGGCTGCATATGCAAAGGCTCTTGCTACATTTCCAGCTGAAGCTACAACTAATTTTTTTCCTTTTAAAAAAAACAAAGAATATGTTGATATATAATCTTTAAAAGATCCTGTGGGACAAAAAGCGGAAAATTTTGGAACAAAACCGGAGATAAGAATATATATGTCTTTATAAGAAAAATATTCTTGAGCTTTTCTAAAAGAAGAAATTAAAGAAGAGAAGATAATTTTCTTAATTTCCAAAATTTACCTCCAGAAATTTTAGCTTTAATAATTGTACTATAGACTTTTATAAAAATGCAAAAATAAAGATTCTAATTCTCAATTTTGATAAAATCATCATTTAATTTCATATAAAATAATTTTATATAAAATATAAAACTAAGGTGCAAGGTAGAAAGGTAAGAGATGTCAACAAAAGATAGAAGTACTATACCTAAAGTTTTAGAAACTGGTTCCAATGAGCTTGAAGTTCTAGATTTTAGGATCTATGAAAAAATAAATGATAATAAAATTTATGAGTGGGCACTAGGTGTAAACGTTGCAAAAATAAAGGAAGTTATTCCTAAACCTAAAAACATTTTTAAATGTCCGGGACTTCCGCCAGAAGTTATAGGTATTGCAAAGATAAGAGATCAAATTATTCCTATTTTTCAACTTGATAAATGGATGAAAATTGATCCAGCTTCTGAAAATAAACATTTAATTGTTATGGAATTCTTAGGAGAAGTTGTAGGAACTTTGGTTCATGAAACTAAGCGTATAAGAAGAATTCGTTGGTCGGATATAAAGCAACCTCCCAAATCTATGCAAGAAAGGTTAAAGGGAAAAATAGTAGGGGTAATCCCATTAAAGGAAAATTTAAAAAATAATAAGGAAAATCTACTTTTACTTTTAGATTTTGAAAGTATCTTACATGAGCTAGGAATGGTAAGAATGTTTGGAGAGCTTTCTGAAAGTGCAAAAATGCAAATAGCAGAGGAAAAGGAAAGTATAGAAGAAAAGGAAGGTTTTACAAATTTAAGAGTTTTAATTTTAGATGATTCCTCCTTAGCACGAAAAGTTCTTAGAGAAACTTTAGAAAAGGCAGGTTTTGAAGTTCTGGAAGCTCAATCTGGAATAGAAGCTTTAAAAATTTTAGAGGAAATTGAAAAACAAGCTCAAAAAGAAGGTAAAAAGATAAGTGATTATATTCAATGTATTATCTCAGATATTGAAATGCCAGGAATGGATGGACTTACTTTTACAAAAAAATTAAGGGAAAATCCAAAATATATAGATATTCCTATTATTATAAATACAACTTTATCTGATAGTGCAGATATCCAAAAAGCTAAGCAAGTTGGAGCAGATGAACATATAGTTAAGTTTAAACATCCTAATTTAGTGAAACTTGTTTTAGATTTAATAGAAAAAAGAAGAAGGGAATATGGATAATAATATTTAAAAAATTAACTTTGCTTCTTTCTAATAATTATATATGGCTCTATTTTCTCATCGGGATCAAGTTTTAATTTAACCATGAAGTTAGGGTGAGCTTCATTTATTTTTATAGCCTCGCCTTTATGAAAACGAGTAATCTCTCTTACCTTATACTTTTTTATTTCCAAACTAGGATATACAGCTTCTATAATATCTCCAACTTTAAATCTATCTTTTACCCGCATAAAGCCATCTTCTTGAAAGTATCCCAAAAACTTATAAGATTTTATATATTTTGAATCAAAAATATATTCTTCTGGATTTTCCTCTAAAAAACCAGTATGATAAGGTCTATGGGAAACCTCTAAAAGAATTTTTATATATTTTTCTTTATTTTTTTTAAAAATTTCTTTACTTTTTTTCAAATCTAATAAAGCTTGTTTATAAGCAGCTGTAGTTAAAGCTACATAGTAAGAGCTTTTCATTCTACCTTCTATTTTTAAGCTGTCTATATTAAGATCAAAAATTTTATCTAAAATAGGCATGGTCCATAAATCTTTTGAATTTAAAATATATGAAATTCTCTTTTCTTCATCGTCTTCTAAGAAAAAGAAAGTATGTTTTAAAAGTTCATCTCTTTTTATAATTTCTTTTTCTAAGAGTTTTTCAAATCTTTCCTTTTCAAAAAGATAAAATCCAAATCTACAAACTTGAGTGCACTCTCCCTTATTTGGATAAACTTGATTTAAAAAATAAGAAAGCAAACATCTTCCCGAATAAGCTACACACATAGCCCCATGTCCAAAAAGTTCAAGTTCCATATCTTTTACTTTTTCTCTTATTTCTTTTATTTCCTTTAAAGAAAGCTCTCTTGCTAAATTTACTCTTTTTGCTCCAAGTTTTTTATAAAATTCTATGGTTTTATAATTACAAACATTTGCTTGAGTAGATATGTGAATGGGAATTTCGGGAAAGTATTCTTGAGCTAAAGAAAAAACTCCTAAGTCTGAAATTATAAAAGCATCTACAAAAATTTCCTGACTTTTAAGGTCTTTTAAAAACTTTTCTATTTCTTCTATATCCTTATTATGGGCAAATATATTTAAAGTTAAAAAGACTTTTGTATTATGTTTATGAGCATAATCTACGGCTTTTTTTAGTTCCTCTAAAGAAAAACCACTTGCTTTTGCTCTTAAGGAAAATTTTTTATAACCCAAATAAACTTCATCTGCTCCATATTTAATAGCAAATAGTAATTTTTCAAAATTTCCAGCTGGAGATAAAACTTGCATAAAATAACTCCTTATTTACTATTTAAAATTTTTAATTTTTAAAAATCTCCCCAAAAAGTTTGCCGGCATTTTTCAAAACATTAAGATTATATCCACCTTCCAAGGTAAATATAACCTTTAAATTGTATTTTTCACTTATCTCCCTTATTTTAAGAAATATAAACTCAATTGTTTTTTCTGTAGCTTGAAGAGGCGTTATAGGATCATCCCGATGAATATCAAAACCTGCGGATACCAAAAGAATTTGAGGTTTAAAACTTTCTATCTTTTCTTCAAGAAAATGTTTATAAACATTTATAAAAATTTCATCTGAGGAATCTGGATCTAAAGGAATATTAAAAATATGATTATTATTTTCCTCTAAAGTACCAGTTCCTGGAAAACCCGGATAAAAGTGGGTAGAAAAATAAAAAACATTTTCATCGTAGTAAAAAGAATCCTGCGTTCCATTTCCATGATGAGCGTCAAAATCCAATATAAAAATTTTATCTAAACCTTCTTTTTGTAAAAAACGAGTAAGAACTGCAATATTATTGAAAATACAAAAGCCCATAGCTTTATCTTTTAAAGCATGGTGCCCCGGAGGTCGAACTACATTGAAAATATATTTATATTCTTTTAAAAAGCTTGAAAAAATATTAGAACCTACAGCTTCTACAGAAACTTTATAGGTATAAGGTGTAAAGTAAGTATCTAAATCAAAATATCCATACTCTTTTTTTTCGCAAAGTTCTTTTACTTTTTGGATATAACTTTCTGTGTGATTTAACTTTAAATAATTTTCTATTCCTTCTAAAATAAAAAGCTCTTTTTCAAAATATACCTTTAAACTATTACCTTCAAAATATACCTTTCCAAAATCTTCTTCATTTAAAAAAAAAGCTAGTCCTTCTAAAAATGAAAATACTCTTTCAGGTCTTTCTACATGATTTTCCCAAAAATGATTTATATGATCCGGATTATATAAAATTGCAAGATTTTTCATTTTTGCCTCAAAAATAGAAGTAAAAAATATTTATTTAAATCAAGCCATATTCTTTTAGAGTGTTTTTAATAATTTCTTCTTTTTCTGGAGTAGTTTCACAAAGAGGAAGTCTCCATTCTTTTTTTATTTTACCCATTAAAGCCAACGCTGTTTTTACGGGAATAGGATTTGTATCTATAAACATAACTTTATTTATTTTTAAAAGTTTATAAAAAAGCTTTTTAGCTTTTTCAAAGTCACCTTTTAAAGCATATCTTACCATTTCTGAAACATCATAAGGTAGCACATTTGCAGTTACAGAAATAACCCCCTTTGCTCCTATTGACATTAAAGGTAAAGTTAAAGCATCGTCTCCAGATAATACTTCCATTTTTCCATCTGTAAGATCCAAAATTTTTGCAGAAGCTATAACATCTCCAGAAGCTTCTTTTATAGCTACTATATTTTCTGCATCTTTAAAAAGACGGGCTGTAGTTTCAGGGAGCATATTTACTCCGGTTCTACTTGGAACGTTATATAAGATAATTGGAAGTTTTGTGTTTTTTGCTACAGCCATAAAATGTCTATAAAGACCTTCTTGATTAGGTTTATTATAGTAGGGTGTTATAAGCAGAGCTCCATCTACTCCTAAACTTTCTGCTTCTTTAGTCAAGTAAATAGCTTCATTAGTTGAATTTGAGCCAGTCCCTGCAATTATTTTACATCTTCCTTTTGCTTCATCTTTTACAATTTTTATAACTTCTATGTGCTCATCATAAGATAAAGTTGCACTTTCTCCGGTAGTTCCACAAGGAACAATTCCTTCAACCTTATTTTCTATAAGATAATCCACTAAATTTCTAAGAGCTTCTTCATCTATTTGACCGTTTTTAAAAGGAGTTACTATCGCGACATATGTACCTTCAAACATATTTCCTCCATTTTTCTTAAAATTTCTTTTGTAAATAATTATAAATCACTTTTTAAAGCTTTTTTACTTTTGGTTTGTTAAAATCTTTCTTAGAATTTTATTTCTAATCTTAGTAAAAAATTATTTTTGAGGGTGACTTTATGGCAAAATGTGTTAGATGCGGAACTTGTAGAAGTGTTTGTCCTGTATTTGAGGTTGTAAAAAGTGAAGGTTCTTCTCCTAGAGGAAAAATTAATCTAATATATGCTCTTTTAGAGGATAAAGTTAAATTAAAAGAAATTTCCAAATATTTATATATGTGCACTTTATGTGAAGCTTGCGAGAATATTTGTCCTAATAAAGTTTCTTATAAAGCTCCTCTTTTAAAAGTAAGAGAACTTATAAATAAAAAAGGACTTTTAGATATAAAGAAAAAAATTCAAGTAGAAATTGTTAAACATAAAAATTTATTAAAACTAGGAAGTAAGCTTCAATATATATTTGAAAACTTTTTAAAAGATAAAAAATTAAAAACATCTCTGCTTTTAAGATTACCTTTAAATCAATTTATTCCAAAACTGTCTCCAGTATTTTTTCTTGAGGATCAGTTTTTTAAAAAATATAAAAAAGCAAAAAATTATTTAGAAATTTTTGATGTAAAAGAGGATTTTGAAAAATATATTGTACTTCCTAAAAAAGAAAAACCGAAAAAAGAAGTTTTATTTTTTGTAGGCTGTGCCTTAAATTATTTTTTTGTTGATATAGCTTTAGATACTTTATATATTCTTACAAATCTTGGATACAAAGTAATAATTCCCAAAAATCAGGTATGTTGCGGAGCAAGTGCATATTTTTCAGGTTTGAAAGAGGATTTTGAGGATCTAAAAAAGCAAAATGAAACTATTTTTAAATCTTATACCTATGATTTTGTTATTTCGGCATGTGCCACAGGAAATGCCATTTTAAATAAAGTTTATAAAGTAAAATCTCATTTAATTTCAGAAGTCCTATATAAAGAACTAAAAAATAAAGAGCTTTTTTATAAGTACGCTGCAAAGCTTGCTTATCACTATCCATGTCATTTTGTAAGGGGCATGAAACTTAGCAAAAACATTATTCAATCTCTTTTTGAAAAAGTAAAAAATGTTTCTTTGCTTTCTTGGGAGAAGGAAGATTCTTGCTGTGGTATGGCTGGAAGCTTTAAAATATCTTATCCAGAAGTTTCGGATAATATTTTAAAACTTAAGATGAGGAATTTACAAAAATACCAACCTGAAATTCTTCTTACGGAGTGTCCCGGATGTCTAATGCAGCTTAGCGAAGGTATAGAAAAATATATAAATAAACCTATGGAGATTAAACATCTTTCTACCTTCTTTAAAGAAGTTTTTGAAAATTCTTTTTAATGTTTTACCTCAGGAGGATTTAATGAAATTTTTTAATCGAGAAAAGGAAATAAAAGAAGTTCTATCGGTGATAGAGAGTGAACCTCAGCTAATATATTTTATATATGGGCCTATAAATAGTGGGAAAACTGCTTTAATAAAGGAAGTGATAAGAAAACTTGATTTAGATAAATACATACCTTTTTATATAGACTTTAGAATGAAAAACATAGTAGACATAGATGACTTTGCAGAGATTCTTTTAGAAGTCAGAGATGATATAGAAGTAAAAACTTTAGAGGAATCTATTGAAAGGGCATTAGAAATTATTTTAAGCAATATAAAACTACTAAAGGGTGCAAGTATATTTTTTGGAATGCCAATAAATATACCAATATCAGAAAAAGTGTTTCAAAAGTTTTTAGACGGAATAAGCAAAAAAGAGAAGAAGGTAGGAAATATATACACTTACATAGAAAAGCTGCTTTTAAGGATAAGAAGTTTAGGAAAAGTGCCAATACTAATACTAGACGAGCTTCAAATGCTAAAAGATATATCTTTAAACGGAAATAGAACGCTATTAAAAAGCTTTTTTCAGTTTTTAGTAGGTTTAACAAAAGCTCACCACTTGGCTCATGTATTTTGCATATCTAGTGACAGTCTGTTTATAGAACATGTATATAGTAATGCAGAGCTAGAAAATAGAGCAGACTATATTTTAGTAGATGACTTTGAAAAAAAAGAAGCTTTAAAATTTATAGATTTTTTAACAAAAGAAATTTTAAAAGAAAAAATATTTTTAAATAGCAAAGAAAAAGAAAAGATATACGAGCTAATAGGTGGTAAACCGGTTTTACTTGTAAAGGTAATAAATAAACTTAAAACAAAATCTTTGGATGAAGTACTTAGCTATCTTCTTCAGGATGAGAAGGCTAAGATAAAAATGGAGCTAGAAAAGTTTGATTATGTAAAAGTAAAGGTGCTTTATGAAAACCAGGAAGTGGAGGTAAAAAAAGAGAATGTAATTGAAGTCTTAAAAAAGTTTAAAGATAAAGATGTATTAAAAAAAGATGAAGTAAAAGCTCCCGTATATTATTATCTAGTAAGAAAAAATATTTTATTTTTAGATCCCATTAAAGAGATACTAAAACCTCAAAGCCGTTTAACTTGGCGTGCTATAAACAGAACTTTAAGAGAATTAAATTTTGTGTAATTTAAATAGGAGTTTTTCTATGCAAAATCCCTTGAAAGCTTTGGAAAATAAAAATATTTTGATAGGAATTTGTGGATCTATTGCAGCCTATAAAATTTTGGATTTAGTTCGTCTTTTTTCAAAAAAAGGTGCAAAGATAAAAACAATTCTTACAAAAGAGGGGGAAAAGTATATTCCAGAATATACTTTATCTGCTTTTACTAAAAACAAAGTTTTTAAAGATTTTAAATCAACCTTAAATGGAGAAATTCCTCATATTGAGCTAGCTAATTGGCAAGATGTTTTTTTAATCGCCCCAGCTACTGCAAATACAATTTCAAAAATAGCTTTAGGAATAGGAGATAACCTTTTAACTACAGTGGCTTTAGCTATTGGAAAAGGATTAATTGCCCCGGCTATGAATACTAAAATGTTTTTTAATCCATTTTTTCAAAAGAACCTTAAAAAAGTTTCAAAGTTCTATAAAGTAATAGAACCTATGGAAGGTAAGCTTGCCTGTAATGAAGAAGGAAAAGGGAAACTTGCGAGTATAGAAAAAATATACTATGAGACTTTATCTTTCATTTGTGAAAAGCCTTTTAAGAATAAAACAGTTTTAATATCTACAGGACCCACAAAAGAATTTATAGATCCAATAAGATATATTTCTAATTTGTCTTCCGGAAAATTAGGTTTAACTTTAGCTTATACCTTTGCTCTCTTAGGTGCAAAAGTTATTTTAGTGTCGGGAAAAGATTTTAAAAATGAAATTTATCTAGATAATATAAATTTTTTCTATACTCCAACTACTAAAGAAATGTATGAAACTTTAAAAAAACACATAAGTGAAAGTGATATCTTTATAAGTGCAGCTGCCGTAAGTGATTTTAAGGTAAAAAACTATTCAAATATAAAAATAAAAAAAAGAAAAACCTTTATTTTGGAGCTTGAAGAAAACATTGATATATTAAAAGAGCTTTCTAAGATAAAAAGAAAAAATCAAATATTTGTGGGATTTTCTTTAGAAACTAATGATATAGAAAAATATGCTAAAGAAAAACTTCTAAAAAAGAACTTGGATTTAATAATAGGTAACTATTATAAAGGTATGGGAGATAATAACTTATACAAAGTTCATTTTATTTCCAGAAAAGGGATAATAAAATATTTTGAGAAAATATCAAAAGAAGATTTTTCTTTTGAACTAGCAAAGCTATTATTAAATTTTGGAGTTTTAAAGTGAATATAATTGTATCTAAATACGCTGGTTTTTGTTTTGGAGTAGAAAGAGCTATTAAGTTAGCTTTGGAAGCTGCAAAAAAGTATAAAAAAGTTTATACCTTAGGAGAGCTTATTCATAATCCTTATGAAATAGAAAGATTAAAAAAATTTGGAGTTGTTCCCGTAAATATTGATTATAAGGATATAAAAAAATTTTTTAAAAAAGGTGATGTTGTTATTATTCGCTCTCATGGTGTGCCTCCAAAAGTATACAAAGATTTAAAAGAAGTTAAAGCCATTGTTATAGATGCAACTTGCCCCTTTGTAAAACAGGTTCATGAGAAAGTTCAAACCTTACAAAAAGAGAACTATCCAACTTGTATTTTTGGAGATCCTACTCATCCTGAAGTTATTGGTATAGCAGGTTATGTAAAAAACCCCTTTATTGTAAAGGATATAGATGATTTAAAAAAAATTTTAAAGGAAAAACTTACTCGTCTTGGTATAGTATGTCAAACTACTTTTAAAGTAGATTTATTTCAAACTTTAGTTTCAAAACTTGTTTTAAAAGTAAAAGATATAAAAATTTTTAATACAATTTGCTCTGCAACGTCTTTAAGACAAGAAGATGCAAAAAAACTTGCTTCCAAAGTAGATATTATGTTCATTATTGGAGGAAAAAATAGTTCAAATACAAGTAAGCTTTATAAGGTTTGCAAAGAAATAAATGAAAAAAGCTTTTTTATTGAATCTGAAAAAGATATTCCTAAAGATATTTTAGAAAGAATAAAATATGAGAAATACAAAAATATAGGTATAACCGCAGGAGCATCTACTCCAAAATGGCTTATAGAAAAAGTTATAAAATTTCTAAAAGAACTTAAAAAGGAGAAAAGCTTATGTTAAGTAAAGAACTTTTAAATTTCATATGTTGTCCAAAGTGCAAAAGTGATTTAGAATATGATGAAAAACAAAATATACTAATATGTAATACTTGTAAAGTTTATTATAAGGTAGTAGATGACATTCCTATCTTACTTGAAAGCGAAGCTCTTCCTTTAGAAAAATTAGGTGAGGAAAAAAATGAAAATAAATAAAATTCTTCTAGGTCATGGCTCGGGTGGAAAGTTAACCTATGAGCTTATAAAAAATCTGTTTTCTAAATATATAAAAAGTCCTTATCATAACTTTCAAGATGCTGCTATTTTACCTATTTTAAAAAATAAAATAGCTTTTACTACAGATTCTTTTACTGTAAAGCCTTTATTTTTTAAAGGGGGGAGTATAGGAACTTTAGCTGTAAATGGTACTGTAAATGATATTTTAGTAAGTGGGGCAATTCCAAAGTATTTATCTTTAAGTTTTATTTTAGAGGAAGGTTTTGATATAGAAACTTTAGAAAAAATATTAAAAGATATTTCAAAAGCTACAAAGGAAGCAAAAGTAGATATAGTTTGTGGAGATACAAAAGTTGTTGAAAAAAGTAAAGTAGATAAAGTTTTTATTAATACCTCCGGAATAGGTGAAGTTGTAAAAGAACTTGGGCCTCATCTTGTAGAGGAAGGAGATGATATTATCTTAAGTGGATTTGCGGGAGATCATGGAGCTATTATCTTTTTAGAAAGAGAAAATTTTCCTATAGAAGTAGATTTTGAAAGTGATTGTTCTCCTTTAACAGACTTAATTTTACCACTTTTTAACGTAAAAGGTGTAAAGTGGATGCGAGATCCTACAAGAGGTGGAGTTGCAACTACTTTAATAGAGCTAGCTTTAGATATAGAAAATAAGGGTTTAGGAATAGAACTTTATGAAGACAATATTCCAGTAAGGGAAAGTGTAAAACTTATTTGTGATATGCTTGGTTTTGATCCACTTTACCTTGCAAACGAGGGTAAGGTTTTAATTGTATGCTCTCCAAAAGATACTCAAAAAGTTTTGGAAACTTTACATAAAAATGAAAAAGGAAAAGATGCAAAAGTTATTGGAAAAATAGTAAAAGGCAAGGGTGTTTCTTTAATTACTTCTATTGGTGGAAAAAGAATTTTAGATATGCTGGAAGATGATCCTCTTCCAAGAATTTGCTAATCATGATAACTAGAAGAACATTTTTAAAAAATTTATTTGGAAGTATATTTTTTTCAAAACATCTAGTAAAATCAAATTTTCTAGAAAATTTTAATATTTATAGTATTTGTGGAGTATATCCTTTATCAGGAAAATATAGCTATATCGGTGCTAAAATTAAAGATGTTATAGATTTTACAAATTTCTTAATAAAAACTCAGCATCCTTTAATTGTAGATTTTTTTGGAAAAAAAATAGATTTTACTATCGCCTCTAGTTTTATAGATGATAAATCTAAAGATTATTTAAATTTTTTTCTTGGAGAAAAACTTTCAAAAGAAAATTGCATTTTTATTCACGGTTCTTATGCTTCTGAATTAACTTTTAAGCTTAAATATTCTTGCTTTTTAGCAAGAGTTCCCCTTGTTAACTTTATTTCCACTGCTTCTAGATTAACTTCAAATTTTAATGATTATTTTGCAAGAACTTGTGCTAATAATAGAAAAATATTGGAAAAATTAGTATACGACTTCTTACCAAAACATTTTAATGGGAATTTTGCTCTTCTTCATGCTCCAAATATTTATGGATATGACATTTTGTATATTTTACAAAATTTGCTTAAAGCAAATTCACTAAAAAATTACTTTGTTTTTTACCAACCTGTTTCAAGTAATACTAATTTTTATAATACTATAAAATTTTTAAAACAAAAAAAAGTAAAAACTTTAATTTTAGCTATTTATCTTCCAGCTTATAAAGACCTTTTAGAAGCTATGAGAGATTTAGATTATGATCCTTTAATTATTACTTTAGTTTATGCACGTAAATCCCTTTTAAAAAACTATAAAAGTTTTTTAGAAAATGTGAAAATCTTTTATGTAGACCACAGAGGGGAAAAACTAAAACAAAAGTTTTTAGAAATAAATGAAGTTTTTAAAAAGAAAACATCCTTAAATTTAAATACAAATTTAGCAAGAATCTTTCAAGGATATCTAATTTCTCTTTATCCTTTAATGCTTGGAGCAAAAGATAGGAAAAGTTATATTAAAATATTAAAAAACATATATATTCCCAAAGAAAAACTTTTTCTTGATTGGGATGATGTAAGATTTATAAACGCAGATAATATTGGAGCTAAAATAGAGTTTAAACTATGGTGAAAAATTTTGTAAGTAATTTAGAAAGTTATATAAAGGTATACAAAAAAGAAATTTCCTTATTTCTTTTTCATATTATTGCTCTTATATTTTTAGGATATATGATTTTCAAATTATTTATATATACCTTTTCTCAATTATACTATAAAAATCCTATAAAAGAATATATTTTTCACTCCAAGCTATCTTACAAACTTGCGGTGTCTTTAAGTGAAGATAAAGATGTAAAAGAATATCTTGTAAAAGGAGATGAAAAAGCTTTAAAAACCTTTTTAAGTCAACTTTTACTTCCAAATGAAAATATAAGAATAGAAATTTTTAATCAAAATTTTGTAAAGATAATTGATCTTCCATTTTCACATACAAAGGAAAAAAATATATTTAAAGTAGTAAAGGACATAGCCTTACCTAAAGTTTTATCTGCAGGAATCGGTGGATATTTTTTTAAACCTGGAGAATATGGTTTTGAGTTTTCGGGTATAAGTCCAATATATTATCAAAATCAAATTATAGGACTTATAGAAATAAAAGAAGTTTATGATAAACCCGTTATTCTTCCTAAAAAATATAAAGAGTATATAAAATATGCTCCCATAAAGGAATATGGATCTTATATTCTTATAAATGGAAATCTTCCAGAAAATTTACTTAAGGAGCTTTTAAAAAAGGGAAAAGCTTTTAATCAAGGTTATTTTTATATTTTAAAGAAATATAAAAATTATGGATTTATATTTAAATTAGATTTTCATAAATTTTTGCTAATCTTTTTAAGTACTTATACAATTTTTGCTTTATCATATCTTCTTTTAGTTTGGAGATATATATTTTCTAAGAAAATTGAAAGTTTTAATCCGGCGCTTATATCTAAAAGTTTGGAGCCTATTCCTCATATAATTTTTGATAAAGAAGGTAATATTCTTGCTATGAATAAAGAAAAATGGGAGCCATATCTTGGATACTTTGATAAATTAAAAGATATTTTAAGTTTTATAAAATATTTAAAAGTAAAAAACCCTTTAAGTTTTTACGAAAACTATTTTAAGAATTTTGATAGTTATAAAGAAATATCTTTCAAACTTAAAGACAAATATATAAAATTTCGTCTCTTACCATTATCGTCCAATCTTAGTATCCTAATATTAGATGATTTAAGCTCTATATATAAAAGAATTAAAAAATTAAAGCAAGAAAAAAATAGTTTGGAAGATTTGGTTAATGATTTAAAAGTTTTACTAAAAACTAAAAACAATAAAATTGCAGAGCTTAAACTTCAACTTTATTTTCTTAAGCATAAAAATGAAAAAAAGGAAAATTCTTCAAATTCTTCGGAGATTGAAGAATGATAGTGGAAGGTAAGATTTTTAAAGATGGTTATAATGTTAAAACAAATCTTTTAAATTTTTTAAATAGCTTTCCCAGAAATCCAGATTTAATTTTATTCTTTCCAAGGGATGATGTAAAAATTAAAAATATTTTATCTTTAATAAAAAATGTTTATCCCTCTACGCCCATAATAGGTTCTACTATAGAAGGTGTAATTTATGACAATGTAGCCTATGAAAACAGTAAAGTTTTTCTAGTGGTTGCTTTATTTTTAAAGAGGGGAAAAGTTATTCCTTTTAGATTAGAAAATGTAACTAATAATGAGAAAAAAGCTGGCAAATTTTTACAAAGTTTAGTTACTTCTCAAACTTCCTTTTTATTTCTATTTGTAGAAAGTATAGCTACAAATGTTGGAAAAATTTTATCTATTTTTGATGAAAAATATGCCCATATTCCAATATTTGGATTTTCTTCAGGAGATGGTTTAGAATTTAAAAATACATATCAAATTTTTGATTTAAATATTTATACAGACTCTATGGTAGGAGTTATTTTTGAGGGAGATTTTTATTATAACTATATGATAGCTTTGAAAACAAAATCTCTTTTTGAAATTGAATTAACCGAAGTTGAAGAAATTTTTATCCGCAAAATAAATAAAAAAAAGGCGTTGGATTTCATTGGAGAAATTTTTGAAAAAGCAGATATTCATGAAAAGGTACTTTTGCAATTTCTTTTTGGAATAAAGCATAAATCTAAAAAAAGAGCTTTTAGTCCTATTTTTGTAAATTATGAGAAGAAAAGTTTTCAAGTTTTAGAAGAGTTTAAATCTGGAGAAATTGTAGATTTTGTAGTTCTAGATGAAGATGAAAGACTTGAAGATATTCAAAATAAAGTAAATCTCTTTTCGCAAGCTGTAAATTATAGCTATGCTCAAGCTGGATTTATAAATTCTTGTGCAAGCTGCGGAAAACTTTTATATGATAGTTCTGAAGAGGAAATTAAATATATATGGAATAAATTTGATAGTTTTCCAATATTTGGAACTTTTAACTTTGGCCCTATATTTTCTATAAAAAATGCAAATAGAGTTTCTAACTTTACCACCACCTTTTTTGTTTTTGGAGAGAAATGAGCATAAGAAAATTTATATCTAAGTTTGATAAAGTTGTTTACCATAAAATAATAACTTTTTTTCTATTTTTATTAATATCAGGAACTTGGGCCTACTTTTATTACTATATTACCTTAGAAAAACATATAAAAGCTGTTGCAAGAAAAAAAATAAACTTTGGAAAATATCTTTTAAAAAAAGAGTTTGAACATGATATAAATTTAATTTCTTATCTTGCAACATTAAAATCTAAAAAAGAGCTTAAAATCCTGTGTTTTATGCATGATTTTTTATATGCACTTTTGGAAGTAGATGAAAAAGGACATGTAAATAAGTTTTACACTATAAAAAAGTTAAAACATAATATAGATTTAAACCTTTTAAAAAAGAAAATAGCCTTTTTAAAGTTTTATAAAAAAGAAATAGATTCTCATCTTATTTTTATATCCCCAATATATCCAAATTTTTTAGGTTATCAAAATGTATTTATCGTAGGTCTGCCTTATTTAAATAGTAAAAAAAGTAAATATTTGTTTGCTATTTTTGATGCTTCTCAAAGCGGGCTTTTAAAAAAAGCCTATTTTTATCTTTTTTCTAATATAGATAAAAGTTTATACTTAAATTATAAATTTGAATATGATTATTTTGATGAACCTGGAATAGATGCTATAAATATTAAGTATAGTATTGATTATAAATATCTTGGGTTAGCAGCTTTAAGAAGAGCTTTATATCTTTCTTTATTTTTTGTTCTGTTTTATGTTTTTATTACTTCTGCAGATTTTCTTTTTGCGTCTCGAAATCTTTTAAAAGATGCTTTTACCCTTTTAAAATTTATAGAAGAAGGAACATACGATTGCTCAAAACTTAATTTTAAATTTTCAAAGGAACTTTGTGAAAAAATATCAAAAATTTTTAATGAGCTACTTTCAAAAAACAGGGAAATAGATCTTTTAGTTGATAGTTTAAACTTAATAGTTAAGGAAAATAAAGATATAAAAGGGATGCTTAAAGATATTACTTCCTTGTTAAAAATTTTAATTCCCTGTAATGAAATTTACATTGGGATATATGATGTTTCTAAAGGGATGAGTATATTTTCTGGAAACACTTTTGAAATTATAAAGGAAGATGTTTTTGAGAAAGTTAAGGAAATTCTAAAAGATAAGGATGTAGTAGAAGAGAAAAATAAAATATATTTGAAATTTTTTTATAAACCTTTCGAAATTTTCTATATTTTTAGTAATTGTAAAAAAAATTGTGATATTCAAAAACTTAAAGATCTTTTAGATATTATTAATTTAATTATATTAACAGCTTTAAAACTTTATACAAATTCTATTCAAGATCCTTTAACAGGTGCATTTAATAGAGAAAAGCTTATTTACGATTTAACCGAAAGTTTAGAAATTTACAAAAGATATAAAGAACCTTTTAGTATTATAATGCTAGATATAGATCATTTTAAAAAGATAAATGATACCTATGGTCATGACGCTGGAGATTTAGTTTTAAAATCTTTGGTTAAAACTATAAAAGGTTTTTTGAGAAAAGGAGATGTTATATATAGATATGGGGGAGAAGAATTTTTAATTTTACTTCCAAGAACAACCTTAGAAAATGCTACTAAAATTGCAGAAAAATTAAGAGAAAAAATAAGCTATATTAGAGTTCCATATAGAAATACTACCATAACTTTTACAGCATCCTTTGGAGTTACTCAAGTAAAAGATAATGATACAATAAATAGTTTAATAAAAAGAGCGGATGTTGCTTTATATGAAGCAAAAAATAAAGGTAGAAACCGGGTGGAATATGTTGAGTAAAATTTTAAAATTTTTGATATATTTGCTTTGCATTTTTTCGCTATCTTATGGAAAAGTAAAAGCTCTTTTTATTTTTTCATACACTTTAGATGAACCTAATGTTTATAAACAATATAAAGGTTCCTTAAAGGCCTTAAAAGATTTTGGTTTTGAAATAAAAGCTAAAGCCATAGAGTTAGATTATCGCCATTTACCCAAAGAGGAATTCCAAAAAAAAGTAAAAAAGGCTATAGAAGAAATACAAAAATATAAACCTCAAGTTGTATTTTTATACGATGATCCAGCTTTTTCTTATTTACTACCTTATGTAAAAGACAAAAATTATTATGTTATATTTTCCGGAATAAATAAAAATATAGAACTTTATAATAGAAAGTATAATCTTTTTGATAAAAATGGACATCCTTTGAGTAATATTATTGGGGTTTTGGAACCTTTATTTATAAATGAAATTATTGCAACTGGTGTATATACTTTTGGAGACGCAAAAGAATATCCCTTTTTAGTTTCAAATGATATAACTGGTCAATCAGTTTTATCAGAAGCTCTATTATATTTAAAAGATAATCCGAAATTTTTAAAAAAAACATCTATATATACTTTCTCAGAGTTTAGAGATTATATATCTTTTTTGGAAAGTCTAAATAAAGATAAAAGTAATAAATATATTATTCATGCTGTATTTAAGTTAAGAAAAGAAAAAGATAAATATGCTGGAGTTAAGGAAGTTATAAATGAAACTGTAAAGCATTACTTTAAACCTGCTTTAGGATTTGCAAATTCTTGGGTAAAACTTGGTTTAACTTTAGGAGTATCCTGTGATTTTTATGATATGGGATATAAAGCTGGTAAACTTGCAGCTAATCTTTTACAGGGTTATCCTATATTCTTTTTTAAAGTCCAAAAGGAAGATAAAAAGGAGCTTGTTATAAATAGAAGATCTTTTAGAAAACTAAATAAAAAATTGCCTTTAGGTTTAATTTTTGCTTCAGATGAAATTTACTAAAGGGGTTAAAATCTTGGAACGTATCAAATATTTTATAGAAAAAATAAAAAGTTACTTTTATCTAACAAAAAGAAAATATATTTTTGTATTGTTTTTCATTTATTTAGCTTTTATATGTAGTTTTCTTTTGTTATACTTTAAATCTTATAAACAAGATATTCTTTTTGAGAAAAAACTCCTTGCATCTTATCAAGAACCTTTACTTGAAAGTGCATCTAAACATACTTTTATATTTTTAAAAAGATTTACAGATTTAAAAAATAATGTAAAAAATGTTTTTATCTTAGATTTGGAAAATAAAGTAATAACCACAAGACATACAAAAATACCCTTTAGTGAAATAAAACCTGAAGATATAAATTATCTTCAAAATATTATTAAAAGTAACAAGTATATAAAATTTTTTTACGAGATAGTTCCTTATTATTCATATGGGAAACTAAATGAAACTATAGCCTTTTTTAAAAAAATTGGAGAAAACAAGTATAAAATTTATATCTTTGATCCTGAGAAATTAAATACTCTTTTTGGAATTTTACCAAGCACTTTAAATATTAAAGTAAAAGTAGGAGAGCATACACTTCTTGATATAAACCACGGACCTATGTTTTCTTATAGAGAATACAGGTATTTTATAGGGAATTTACCTGTAAATATACGTATTGAACTTGTAAAAACTAAGGAACTTTTAAAATACGAGGGGTTTGAAGAAAATTTATTAAAATTAAAAGTTCTAATCATTCTTATTTTTATTTTAATATTGACTTTACTAAATAATTATCTTTTTTACAAAGAAACTAAATTTGTCTCAAATACAATTAAAAATTTAAAAGAAAAATTAGAAAATGCTCGTAAAGTTTTAGATATTCACTTTAAAACTCCATATTTAGAGGCTTTTATTCCAAAATTTTTAGAAATAATTAAAAAAATTTTTAAAATAGATAAAGCTTACCTTAAAATCATACCTGATAAAAGTTATTTTATTGACGAAAAAGATAATATAAAAAAATTATCTATAAAGGAAATTAAGGAACTTGACAATAAGCTAAATGCTTTAAAAGTTCACTTTTTTAAAAATAAAGAAAAATATTACTATTATTTTCCAATAAAAACTAAAAGAAAGATCTTAGGATACTTACTTTTGGAAACGAAAAAAATTTTAAACGAGCTGGATAGAAAGCTTTTAGAAATAATTACTTACACGTTAGGTAGTACTTTAGATTCAGAATTAAAACTTGAAGATATATTTTATTTAATAGCAAATATTATCGAAGCACGAGATCCATATACTAAAGGACATTCTTTAAGAGTTGCGCATTACGCTCGTTGGATTGCTAAAAAGCTTGGTCTTCCTCAAGAAACTTGTGAAAAAATTTTCAAAGCTGGAATTTTACATGATATTGGGAAAATTGGAATTCCAGATATAGTTTTATTAAAACCCGGTAAACTTACAGATCAAGAATATGAAACTATGAAAATGCATGCAGAATTTACATATTATATTTTAAATACAGTTCCTTCCTTAAGGGAATTTGCAAATATAGCAAGATATCATCATGAAAGATGGGATGGAAGGGGATATCCAAAAGGTTTAAAAGGAGAAAAAATTCCACTTGAATCTAGAATTCTTGCTATTGCAGATGCTATAGATGCAATGACCTCAACTCGTCCTTATAGAAAAGCTTTAAGTTTTGAAAAGGCAAAGGAAGAGCTTTTATATAATGCTGGAAAACAATTTGATCCCAAAATAATTAGTGTAATTTTACCTTATATAGATGAGCTTAAAAGTATAAAAACTCAGGTAGATATGCGGATCGAAAAATTTTTACCTGAAGAGATAGAAAAATTAAGAAGTTATATATTCTTCCACGATCCAACTACAGGTTGCTATCAAATAAATGCATTTTTAAAAGAGCTTGATAATTTAATTGTTAAAGAAGAAGAATTTTGCTTAGCTCTAATTGATGTTAAAAATCTTTTAGATTTTATAGAGATAAAAGGTTTTGATGCAGCTGATCAAGTCCTTTCTAAAATAGCCCAAATAATTCAAGAGTATACACCCCTTGTTGCAAGAGATTCGGATATGTTCTTTTTTGTTATAAAAGATAAAAATTGTGAAAAAGTTTTAAAGGAGATAAAAGATAGAATAAAAGAAAACTTAAAAGTTGACTTGCATTCAGTTTTAATTAAATATTCTGGAGAGAAAAAAACAGGGCATAATCTACTGGTTGAACTTTTAAAGAAGTTAAAAAATATAAAGAAAAATAAAGACTTATAATATTGAAAATCTTATAAAAAGTTAATTTTAAAGATTTTGTAAAATTGCTGATTAGCAAAAGTAGAACCTAGAAGGTTTCCTTATAAGGAGGTTTTTATGAAAAAGTTTTATCTTTTAGTAGTATTTTTTCTTTTAACTTCCGTTTCCTGTGGAAGTAATTATTTTGATTTTAACCTTTATAAATCGAAAAGAGAAAAAATTCTTGAAGATTTTGCCAAAGGTTATATATATTTAGCTTATAATCAAACAAACAAGGGGATTAAGTATCTTGAAGAAGGAAATAAATATTTAAATGATCCATACGTAGATTTATATATTGCAAAAATTTATTTAAAAAAAGGTAACTTAGATAAGGCCCTAGATATAGCTCTCAAGGCTTATAAGCGTTCAAAAGATCCAGGGATAGCACATTTTATTTTAATGATATATATTCAAAAAAAAGATTTTGATAATTTAATTAAATTTGCTATAAAAGCTTATCAAGATAATCCTGATGATAAAGTTCTCTTTCATATTCTTTCTGTATCTTTAGATCCTATAAAGCTTTTTAAAATGGCTCAGGCTTTAGAAAATAAAGACATAAAAAAATCTGCATTTTTCTATAAACTAGCTGGGGATATATTTTTAAATAATGGGAAAAAAGCAGCTGCAGCTTTAGCTTATTATAATGCAGGTTTAAATTATGTTTACTTATCTAACTATAAAGAGGCTATAAAACTTTTTAAAAAGGCTTATGAGCTTAATAAAAATAATATTGAATATATAAATAGCCTAGCTTATACTTATCTTCTTTTAGGAAATATAAAAGAAGCTGAAAAATATATTAAGAAGTTAGAAAAAATGAATTACCAAAATAACCCTTCGGTTTTGGATACGCTAGCTTATTACTATTATAAAATTGGAGATTATAAAAAAGCATTAAACTTCCAAAAGAAGGCAATAAAAAATAATGGTTCAAGTGCTATACTTTATGCTCACTTAAGCTTAATTTATAATGCCCTTGGGGATAAAAAAAATGCAAAAGAATATGCAAAAATTGCTTTAAATATGATAAAAATAGATCCTTCTCAAGCTTTAGGAGAAGAAAAGACGATTAAAGAAATTAAAAAGATTTTAAAAGAAGAATAAGAGAAGCTATATATAAGTAAGGAACCAAAGGAAATTTGTTGTTTTCTTTTTTTAATATTTTTAAAAGAATATAATGAATAATAATTAAACTCGCTCCCAAGCTAAGTATTAAAAAGAACTTATAAAGACCAAAGTAGGAAGTTATATATGCGCAAAGAGTAATATCTCCTTCCCCAAGACCTTCTTTACCTTTTAAAATAAAATAACCTTCTTTAAGGTAGTAAAGCAAAAATACTACAAAGCTAACTTCAAAAAGTGGATAGAAATTTTTAAAGGGATAAACTTTATAAAAGAGCAAAATTAAACTTCCAAAATAAGCTGGTCTTATATCTATTTCCATAAAAAGATAATCCAAAACAGCCATATAGTGAAAAAAGGTAAAAAATAAAAAGGAAATAAAAAACTCTTTTAAATTAGGAAACTTATAAGCCAAAAAACTTCCGAGAAAAGCTAAGAAAACTTCGTTAAAAAAATAATATTTTGGAATTTCGTATCCACATTTAGAACATCTTCCTCTTAAAATAATATACGAAATTATAGGTATATTTTCATACCAAGGAATAACTTTTTTGCAGTTGGGGCAAAAAGATCTTCCTTTTAAAGATACGTTGTTTGTAACTCTATATATAAGCATATTTAAAAAAGAACCAAAGATAGCTCCTAGCACAAATCCAAAAAAAATCTTCTCTAGCATTTAGTATCCTCAAAATAAAAATATTTAATATAAATAACTTTTTAAAAGAAGATAACTTAAGTAATTTACTATATTTCCTATAATTTTTGAGGTAGGAGGAAAAAATAAAATTAATAAAAGTATTATAAAAGAGTAAGGTTCAATTTTTCTTAGTTTATATAAAATATTTTCTGGTAAAAGTGCTTCTAAAATTCTATAGCCATCTAAAGGAGGCAAAGGAAGAAGATTAAAAACACCAAATCCAATATTTAAAATCACTCCAAAGGTACAGAAATATATTAAAGGCACTTTTACACTTTCAGGTAAAGCTAAATTATGAATAATAAAAATCAATTTGGAAAAAATGTAAGCACTTATAAAGTTTGCCATAGGTCCTGCTAAAGCTATTAAAAGTAAAGCAAGCCTTGGGTGAACTTTTTTAGCTTTGGATATATCTATAGGTACAGGCTTTGCCCAACCTATGTGAGCAATAAATAAAGCTATAAATCCTAAAATATCTATGTGAGAAATAGGATTTAAAGTAAGTCTTCCCATTTTTTTTGCAGTATCATCTCCAAGAAGATAAGCTACAAACCCATGAGCAAATTCGTGAATGGTCATAGCAAATAATATAACTGGAACTAAAATTATGTATTTTAAAATTCCTTCCATTATCAACTCCTTAATTCTTTCAAAGCTTTGTTTATAGCGTGCCAGGTAAGACGGCTTTGAGGTTTAAGTACTCCTTTAATTGAATCCAAAAATAGGATATTTTTGGAAACTAAAAAGTAGTATATTTTTGGCATAACATCTTTTTGATAAAGAAACTCTTTTCGAGCTATTTCTTTTAGAACTCTTAGAATCTCATCTTTCTTTACTATAAAAGTTTTTTCACCTATAACAACTTTTTCTTCATCAAGTAAGCTTAGAAGCATAATTAATTTTTGTTTTTCGTCTTGCAAAAGATAATCCAAAGTTTCATCTAAAGGTTTGGTTTTAAGTTTGTTTATCACTTTGATAAGTAATACAGGTTTCCCTCCTACAAGATTGTATATCTTCTTTTTTTCTTCGTTATTCAAAGAAACTTTCCCCTTTAAAAGCTCTTTTGTTAAAAAATCTATAAACCCTAAAGCCTTTTTCTTTTCAAAATCATCTACCAATATATAATCTGCTCTATTTTCAAGCTCTGCACTACTATACACGTGCTCTATAAACAAGCTATCACTTGATATACAAAATACATGAGCAAGATGCTCTACCTTTGTTAAGGCTACTAAAAATTGGAAAAAACTTTTTAAGAGTGATCTATTTCCGTTTAAAGATATATCTTTTAACATCTGAAGCTCATCTAATA
>Ga0256838_1000043_pt1 | contig 99897 bp, 98 predicted proteins | sample 4571419metaG_FD_185978 | JGI IMG/M metagenome (GOLD analysis project Ga0256838, IMG submission 185978) | Hydrothermal vent microbial communities from Guaymas Basin, Mexico - 4571-419 | ecosystem: Environmental > Aquatic > Marine > Hydrothermal vents | place: Mexico: Guaymas Basin | collected... | reverse complement strand
CATCTTTTAGTGTTATTTCTTTATTATATGGAATAGGAAAAACAAAAGATTTAATATTTAAATCTTTTCTAAATCCTACAAAGAAAACCCTTTTCCTATCTTGTGGGACTAAATAATCTTTCGCATTTAGTAATTGTATATATAAATCATATCCACTTTCAATAAAATATTTTTTTATTTGTTTTAAAGCTTTGGAATGTCTTTTAAATAACATTCCTTGAACGTTTTCTGCCAGAAAAAATAGTGGTTTCTTAGCTCTAATTACTCTTATTAATTCAAAAAATAATTGTCCTCTATGATCTTCTATTCCTTTTAAATTCCCTGCCTCACTCCAACTTTGACATGGTGGTCCACCTATAATTCCAATGCAATTAGGAATTTCTTTTTCATCAATATCCGCAATGCTTCTTTTATCTAAAAAGGTATTTCTAAAATTTCTTTCATATGTTTTCCAAATTGTTTTATCATATTCATTTGCCCAAATAATATTAAACCCTGCCTGTTCAAAACCTAAGTCTAAACCTCCAGCTCCGCTAAATAAAGATACTATTTCCATCTATCTTAATTCATTATATATAAAATGTTAATAACACTATTTTTATCTATCTTAATCCGTTATACATAATATAATAATTATATAATAATACTATTTTAATGTTTTTATCAATTTTTTATTAATACAATAAATAGTATAGTAATATAGAAAATCTATTAAAAATAAGTATCTTAGTGCTATACTTTCTTTTTTTGTATAATTAATAATATGTATTACATTCCTTTCTAGATTATCTTGTTTTTAGATTAAAAAAATATATAAATATTTATATTTAGGAATATTATTTAATATATCATGAAATTTAATATTAGTAATAGACATTTAGATAATTCCAAAATATCTTTTAAGTTTGTCATATCAGAAAGATGAAAGAATAATTTAACTAAATGTGCTATTTTATTAGAAGAAGGTAAATTTTTTAGTTTATTACAAAATAAATCCTTTAATCTTGAAAAATTTGATGATAGTTTTTTTTATAAATCCGATAAAATTTCTAAAATTTTCTTTCCTATTCTTGTTAAAGTTCCATTTTTTAAGACCAAAGATATTATGAAAAATAAAGAATTATTTCAAACTATAAGTTCTATTATAAAAGATAATAACCTAGTTAATATTAAACAATTAGAAAATTCACAACTTTGATATAAAGTTACTATTAAAAATAATGATTTTATAAAAATATTTAAAGAAAAAAATAATAATAAAAAAATTAATGAACTATTTATTTGGACATTATTAAAATATAAAAGATGATATAAAAATATATACAAAAATCTAAAATATTTATTTTTTGAAATTCTTTATAGTTCTTTTCCAAATATACAATTTATAAGAGATAATAAACTATTTAATAGTTCTAAAATAAACTTCTTATTATCTAAAAAAAGTTTATCGCCTAAGGAAGCCTTTTTTAAAAATATCCTTGGTAATTTATTATATTTTAGTTACTTAAAATTTTTTAAAGAATGAACTAATAAATTAATAAAAAATGAGATTTTAGTAAAAATCTTAAAAAAAACTTTTGAAGGAAATGATAAAGATCTTAACAACAAAGATAATTATTTAGAATTAATAACAAAAATTGAAAATAATATTAAACTTAAAAGTGGAACAGATTTTTATCAAATTTTGGATATTATATTAATTTTATCTTTCATTTGAATTTAAGGATGAAAAGAATTACACAAGAAATTATTTCTATCTTAAAGTTTTCTATTTCAAAAAATGATAATAGCTACAAATTTTTTAAGGAATTTCTTGAAATTTATAAGATTATTCAAATTATTCAAAATAGTAATAAGCAAAATCTAAAAGCTAGAATATTATTCATAGATCTTTTTTCCTGAAATGGACTAATATCCTTTTTATTACAAAAATTTTATCCTAATTCTCATATTATTCCAATAGATATCCAAGAAATTTGATCATTAAAAGAAAAAAATATCTTTTGAAGGAACTTAAAGAACTATTTCTGAGATAAAGATTACAATATTATATCAAAGAAACTAAGGAATAACTACAAGAATATAGACATCCTTAATAATTTTAATTTACTAATTTCTTTTATAATTGATAGGTTTAATAACTGAGATTTTGATAAAATAATTCTTATTGGAAATCATGGTTGCAAACAATTATCTGTTAATTTTATTAAACTAGTTAATATCCTATCTGAGATTTATCCTAATAAGGTTAATTTTATTATTCAACCTTGTTGTGAAGATACCTATGAAAAAAGTGAAGAAATCAAATTAATTCCTGATAATATTAAAATATCTGCCTTTAATATTTCAAATTTATTTTCTTTTTTAAGTATGAAAGATATTATAAGTATTTTCTTAGAGAAAAAGGGGAACTATCTATTATGGAAAAAATGAACTAATAAATATTTAGATAAAGTTTCCTATAATAAAATCCTTATTAATCAGAAATGATTAATTTCTTATCATGATTGGGTAGAACATTTAGCTAATTTACTAAATAAAGATATTAGAATAAATACAAAGTGGTCTGTAGGTTTAACATATAAAAATCTAATTTTCTATAAAATGTAGTTTAAGATGTTATAATTAGATAAATTTAATTATATAAAATATATATAAAATTTATATATAAAGTTTATTTGAAAAAACTATAGAGAATAAACTATAATTTCACAATATAAATAAATAAAAATAAATGTAGAAAAATTTCTATGAAACTTAGCTTAGATAAAACAAGGTTATTTTCTTATTTTTACAATATAAAATACTTATTTTAAAGGATCTAGATGCTTTTTGAATTAAAAATTTAACCATCTTAATAGAAAAATATGTCAGAGAAAAAAGACAGAAAATTCGAAATCTTAAAAAAAGAATTTCTGAAATCAATTAAATATTTTTCTGAATTAGAGGAAAAATATCAAATTAAGGCAGATACCATTAGTTCTGCACATAGTAACCATTATACTAATTTAATAAATGAATTATTACAAAAACAAACAATAAAGAAATATCTAGAGAAAATTAACATTGATACTAAATATAATAATATAAAAAAAGATAAAGTTGATCTTTATGGTGTTTGTACTGCTAATATTAGAATAGATGAAGAAGCAAGTAAAGATAAAGTTGTTCAAAAAATGGTAAAAAGGATTTTAGGAAAATTAGTAAAAAAGGAACTAGAGAAACAATTTTGATATATAATTTCTCTGTATCAATTTTACTACAATGTTATGAAAGAATATAATCTATATAAATATTATTACTACTACTATTATAAAAATAATATGCTTGCCAAACATAAAGAATTAACAGAAGAAGAGATATTAATTCTATTAGATAAATTATTTAAAAACAGTAATGATTTTCTAGACTATTTTTGAAAACTATCTAATAAAATCAAATACAAAATAGCAGATTTCTTGGAACTAACTAGTGCATATATTCAATTTTTTAAGGAATTTAGAAAAAGTAAATATATTTGAAAAAATGGAGAAGAAAAAGAAAGGATTGAATTACAATTAGTTTGATTAAAATGAAATTATATAGAAGAAATTCCTATATTTGACTGACCTTGGAAAGAAGAAAGAAATAAGGTACTAAAAAGAAACTATGAATTAATGTTTGGAAAGAAAATAGATAATATAGATATTAGAACATATTACCTAAAAAAAATTAAAGTTCAGAAGGAATGAGACAAAAAAATAATTCTTTTAGATGATTTTATAAAAAGTATCAAAAGATCTATTAAAAACTTACTTTTTATAGATAACTTAAATATAGAATTTTTTTATAAAAATTTATATAAAGTTTTACTTTATTACAGACAAAAAGCTAAATGAAAAGAAATAGAAATAAATAGTTATGCTGATATTTTGGATTTAAATTGAATTAAAACAGATGTTTTAGAAAAACATAAAAAAAATTTAAATTATATTTTTAATATTAAAGATTTCATTTTAGTTAATGATGATATCTTACAAAAAGTTATAAATATATATCTAGATACCACTGATTGAAAACTAAATTCTTTATTTGAAAAATATATCTTAGATCATATTAGTAAAATATCAATTAATAAGGGAATTGATATTGATGTTTTAATTGAAAATATTGAAAAGAAACAAGATTATTGGTTTAATGATGATTTTAACATTCTATCAGTAAATAAACAAATTAAGAAGAATATTTTTAACTATTTAAAAAATATAGTTGATATATCCGATTATAAACTTAATTACAATATAAGTATCTATTTATAATCTACCAAAGCTAATTAATTATTAACTTTATTTATTTTTTTATATAATAGTTTTATTATTATAATAAACTATTATTTTTCATCTTCTTCCTTTTTATTTGCTTCTTCTTGTAACTTTTCATATTTAGACATTATATTAAAAATCTTTAGTCTAATTTTATTTGTAGTATCTAAGTCTGCCTTGATTTTTATATCTATATTTATTGTATCAACATCTTTTATTTTGAGTTCCATTAAATGATGATGTTTATCATCTATTCTATCTATTACATATTTATTTAAGATCTGTTTTACTTCTTCAATAAATTTACTTAAATATTCATTTCTTAATTTTGTAGCTATATTTATCGTTTGTAGTCATTTATCTTCAATTATCATTCATTCCTTAATTTTTCATAACTTAATACTTTTAAAATCTACAAAGTGCGGAACATGAACATAAGGTTCAAGAAATAATTGTCTTGTCGCGATATTAATAAATTCGTCAGTTATTCTATTATCTACTATTCTTCTAATTTCTAAATTCAATAACCCTATATTAGTTACTATTCAATCTAATTTTTTAGTTTTTGGGAAAATTATCCTATCTCCTATATTAATTTTTCAAACTAATAAAATAGTAGAAATATAACTTCATATGATAGGACCTGTTATTATTAATACTGCGGACAAAGTAAAAAATAAGATAAATATATATTGAGGAAAAACATAAAATAAAGATATAATAAAATATATCACAAAAATTAACGATATAATAGTTCTTATTCAAGTTAGTTTACTTAGCAAAGCATCCACTATTTCTTTTTTCTTTAATAAACTTTTTTTAATATAAAAATATTCAATTATTGCTAGAAGAAAATATAATAATAATAAAATTCACCCTGCTAATAAAATTTGTTTTATTTTTCTTATAAATTGTTCCTTCTTTTGATTTTCTAACTCTGTCTTTAGTTCAACAGCTTTGTTTAACAAAATATCTTGATTATTTAACGCTACTTGTAAATTATATATTTTCCTATTATTATTATCAATTGTTTTCTTTAAAATTTCAATTTTTTTTTGATATTCATCATTTTCCTTTAATAGTTTTTTTATTTTCTCTTCTAACGAAACATTCTTTATTTTTTCTTTTTTTAGTTCATTAATTATACTTTTATTTTTATTTAATGTTTGTTTAATTCACTCTATTTCTTTTTCTAGGGATTGATTTAATTCTTTGATAATTTCTTTTTGAATTTCTAATAATCTTTTTTTTCTTTGTTCTTCCTCTATTTGCTTTTCAGCCTCTGACTTTTCTAAAATTTTCTTTAATTCTTCTTTTTTTTTATTTAAAATTTCAAGTAAATCATTTTCATTTTTAGATTGATTCCCTTTTATTCAACTTGAATCATTAACAATATAACCATCATTATTATCTTTTTGTAATTGTTCTTGATCTTGATTATCAATATCTTCATTTTGTTTAGGTTTTATACCTATTATTTCAGTGTTTTTATCTTTATTTATTTTTTGGTCTTGATCATCAATTTTATTTTCTTTATTTGTATTATCAGTATTATTTTTTATAGTTTCAATATCAGAAACATTATAATCATTAGAAAAAACATTATTAAATATTCCTAAAAATAGGCATATATTTAAAAATATAATTAAAACCCTCATTTTAAAAGTAAAATTTATAAAATTAAAAAAATTTTTTAAAGAATTTATGTCTTTTTATAAGTATTTATAACTAAAAAACAAGACATACAATTATCCTTATATTTTTATAAGAAATTAGATTATATAAGAACTTACTAATTACTTTAAACTAATATTATTATTAATAAAAAAATACTTAATTAAATTTAAGTCTCAATGGTTAAATAAGTAAACTAGATATATTTTAATTTTTATAAAGATTTATTTTTATAAAAAAGTATAAAAAAATAAATAAATATTATAATAAGGAAACAAGAAATTTAAACTTTAAGAAAATAAAAGATGACAGGGGAATTGCTTAAAAAATTAAATAAGAATGCAAAGTTTGATCAAAAGGTTTTTTATTATAGAGATTATAAATGAAAAATAAATACTATATATATTTATGAAATAAAAAATTATTTTTTAATAAAAAAATGAGAAACCACAAAAATAGTGCACAAATTTACCAGATGATGATATTGAAGAGTATATGAGTATGACTGATATAAGTTTCATATATTAATAGACGAAAAAAATATCATGAGGGACGATAAGATAGAGGAATTTAATAACGACTGGAAAGAAGAAAAGTATAAAATTACAAAAAAGGAATTAGAAGAAATAAAAAAAGATATCGAAGAAATAAGACAAACAAAAATTAAGGATATTGAATATCAAGATTTAGTAATAGGAGAAAACATTCTTCTTAGATAAAGAAATATTTAATTATAGTATATAATAGTATATATTTAATTAAAAAAATATATTATTTAACTTATTAGCCTATTATTTGAAAATAATGATGTTTTAATATTTTAGTTTGTATACTATACAAAAGAAGACAAGATATATAAATATTTAACAAATAATAATAGTTCTTAATAGTTAAGAACTATATCATAGATTAAAAAATATATAAAAAATATAAGTTATTAAAATTATATAATACAACTAATATACTAAAGAATCAGAAATCATTATTTAAAGAAAATAATTCTATACTTAGAATAAGAAAATATAATTTTTTATATTTTAATTTAAAATAAAATGAAAAAGACAATTTATTTATCTTGGTTATTTTTCGATGAAGTTCGTGAACTCCGTATTACACTACCAGAATTAATAGGATATGAGGATGAAATTGACAATAGCTGGGGGCTAAATGGATATGATGGTCATGGTTATTTAGACATCATATCAGAAGAAATATCAAAAGATGAGGATGGAAAGATTATCTATAAGTTTACCAAGGAAAAATGGGTAGATGCAATCAGCAGAATCGTTACTCTTAATAAAGATGGTTCTGTTAAAGTTTATGTAAGAACCTTTGCTATAAATGAGTACAGCGATCAGGATGACGAAGAATTTATTTTTATTTTAGATCCTAATGGTGGTATAAACTCCATTGAAGTTTGGGAAAATGATAAAAGAATAGACAGATATGAAGATAAATACGAAGCAAAAGAGTATTTTAGATTTCATATAGCAAAGCATATTATACGTATTACTAGAATTATTGATATAATAATAAAAGATATAAGAAAAATCGAAAAGAGATTAAAGAAGAGCAAATAAACCCCTCTATCTTTTGAGCTAATAAAAATCTAATAGGGAAATTTAGAAAAAATAAAATCTAATAATCTGATAAAAATTATACCTGTTTAAAGAATTTTATAACCTGATAAAATAAAAACAATAGAAGAAATATTAAATTTTAAAAAATTCTTAAGTAAAACTGACGGATTCTGAGTAGTAAAGAATGCTATTGTTACTTATGATAATAATGAAGATAATTTACCAAGAATTGGATATTATTATATTTGATCTAGTTCTTTTCAATTGAGAGTCCCAGAGGAGGAACTTGAAAACTGAAAAATAAGAACAATTTTTGTTGATGGGGAACCCAGTTTAATGGATGAAGAAATTTCTATTGAGGAAGAAGAGGAGACTTTTAGAGAAATCATAGAACTGTTAAAAGAATATGACAAAAATATAGAAGTATTTCGCTGAGTCTATAAATATTAATTTTAAATTATTCTTTAAAATATTTTCTTTGCAATTATTATTAGTTTTGATCATTAATATTTTCATTTTGTTTAGGTTTTGTATCTATTATTTGGTCCTAATTATTAATTTTATTTTTTTTATTTATACCAACAGTGGTTATTTTATTATAAAAAAATAGGAATAAAGATTCCTATTTTTATTTTTTAAGTAAATAAATCTAATTAGGTCTAAATTTCTATAGAATAAATTTGATCCATAAGATTTCATATGTTAATTACATCACTACCTATTTTAAACATAATATCATTAAATCCATTTACTTCTATAATATTTTCCTTTAAAGCTATTGAATTTTTATATGAAGCTAAATTAAATACAAATACCTCTTCTAAGTTTCCTGTATCAGAAATACTATCCCAAAATTGCCCATCAGTAAATACAATTGCAGCTTCATAATCTCTTACAAAGTCAATAGCATCCTGAATATTTGTTGCCCATCAAACTCTTGTATTCCTTATTTTTTCTATCATATCTAGTAATCAAGAATCTGGGTATACATTTACTTTTACAGGATAATCAGCCCAAGCAACAATGTCTCATTTATTTGCTTTTTTTACTAGGGCTCAATAAAAAGCAGCCAAATCTAATCTAGTCATTTTAGAATTTTTTCCCAAAGGCGCAGTCATACTTCAACTAACATCTATTAATATTGCCACTTTATTATATTTATTAAATATAGGAATTTCTCACAAAGAATAAACTGCCTTTTCTTCTAATACAGAAATAAGATTATTATCTAGCAATCATTCTTCTCTTAAAAACCATATAGTTCTAATAAATTCATATGGGAAAATACCTTTGAAACTTCTATTTTTAATAACATTAGCCAAAAATTCGGTAGATAATCCTCTATTAATTAAGGTCCTTAGATACATTAAAATGGCTTTGTCACCCATTTTATTTGCTACAAAATCAGCAAGATAATCTACATCTATTTCTTTGTTATTAAGGATAGATTCTGCTGTCTCAAATTCTTTATCCTCTAAAGAAGGTAATTTTTTAGAAGTAAGTAATTTACCATACTCACCTCATATATGAGATAACCTAGTAATATCTGCTAATGTAAAAGTTACTTTATCTTTCTTTTTTCTTCTTCTTAATCTTTTTTCATACTTAACTAATTTATAGTCATTAAAAAATCATTCCTCAATTAATTCCTTTGTTACCCTTAACAACATTCTAGGGATATATCTCAGTTTATTACTTTCTTTAGAAGGTCTTATGTCTGTATAAAGGCTTAATATAAAGGTAGTAGCTGCATAAAGTTCTGACAATTCGTCAGGTCTCCACAAAAACTTTTTTAAAGCATTTTTCAATTCCTTTCTTTTATTAGGAATATTTTCATGAGCCCTAAGGACAATAGCATATGCCATAAAAAATTGATTAATACTCCTTAATCAGTAATTTCTTCAAAAGATAGCTAACCTATATAGAAAATCAGCAGAAATATTATTATTATCTATAAGTTCTTTTATTCTATATATTAATTCTTCTTGACTTTCATAAAAAGTATTTTCAAAGAAGGAAGTCAAAGCTATTTTCACCAATTCAGTTTCTGCATTTAAAGGTCTAGCCATTCAACCTTCATAAGTAGTAGTATTATTATCATAATTATTTACTCTCATCTCTGATAATCTCATTTCTTATTTTTATCATATAATAAAGTGAGATCATTGTGGACTGCTATATCTAATCCCAATATTGGATTGTAGTAGGCAGTCCACCCGCATCACTATCATTAGTATGATAGTAATATAATTTAATATATTTCACTAGTATAATATATTTTTTATCTACTTTTATTTAAGTTAATCTATTATTTAACGAATTTATAATAATAAATACTAAAAATAATAGTTTATATTAAAATATTTATATTAAAATATAATTTAAAACCTATAGTATTTATAAATATAAACTATTTTATTTTCTTTGTTTTAAATATAAAATAATATTGTCACTAACTGATTTTATTTGTTCTATTTTTCATTTTATAAAAAAATTTAAATCTGTTGTTTCTCAATTCTTCTGTTGTTCATTGTATTGGTAAGTTAATTGTCTTAGTTTATCTATTAATTGGATTAGTTTGTCTAAAGAAGTTTTAAATCCATGCCCATATATTTTTTTTATATATTCTTTATTTCATTTTTGTAGATCTTTATAGTTTAAAAAACTATCCTCAGGATATTTTTCTAAGATTAGTTTTAATTTTTTTAATATTTCTAAGGTATCTATGATAAAATCTAATTCCCAGTTCTTCTTATACTTTAGGATATCAAAAAACTGATATAACTTAGGTGCTAATAAGTTAGCAAATCCGTGATAAGTAATAGTCCATAATTTTCAATCATAAATATCCTTAATTAGATCATGAACTTCTTGTTTAAATTTTAAGTTATCTATTTTTTTATTATAATAAAGTGAATCATAATATCTTACTTTATCACTTTTCAAACTTACTTTACTACTTTTCAAGTCAGTATTTTCTGTCATTTTTTTAAATTTGGAAACTGGAATAAAATAATAAAAGATTTATTTTTATATTCTTTACATATATACTTTATATTAATCTATAATAATTGTTTTGTTATTATTTCTATTCCTTTAATCAAATAATATTTTTTATATTTTTAATTAAGATATTATCGTTTAATTTTTTTAATTTTCAATAATCTATTCTATAAAATAAACTATCCTCAATTTTATTATTATTTCATCAGTATCATAATAACATTCAAACATAAGTAGGAACTACACATTTTCAACGTTTATCTTTAACACAGTCCATTGATCTATCTCTATATCTTTCTCCCCAATTCTGGTCAAAAATTGAGTTTCATGTACTATAAATTACTTGTGTCTTTCATATTTTCTCTATTAATCATGGAACATGACTATGTCATCAAATAATAATATCTACTCACCACTCTGCTAATTTTTTAGCAATAAACCTTTGTTTTTTTGTAGGATAAAATTTATATTCCCTTCACCAATGTAACATTATAACTTTCATATCGCATCACATTTTGTTCATATTATCAATATCATTTTTTATATATTTTAAATTTATACTATTAACAGCTAATCAATTTCTATATCATCAATCATAACTATATCATTGAAAACATACTTTCTTTCATTTTATCGTTAAATATTTTATTTTATGAGACTCCATAGGATTTAATCCTACTCATACAAAAATTACATTTCAAACTCTAAAATTTAACAAAGATTTTGTAGTTTTAAATCATTCAACTCCAGCATTCCTTATATGATTATTTGCTAGGTTAAGAACCATCTTTTTTTCTTTAGAACAATGTCTAATATAATATAAAATATTAGAATTATTAACATTAGCCGCAAATTTAAAAGTAGGTTTCTTAATATCATTATCATATAAACTAAAAGGACTTTCTAAGTTTCCAACCCAGATATCATTATGATATTTCTTATAAAAATCATAAAAAGGATTATATTCAGAGAAAACATATTGGTAACTATATTTTTTCTGATAATATCAAACACTTCTTGATAACATTATATCTCAAAATATTCAAATTTTAATATTATTACTATTAATATTATTTCACACAAAATTATTATATCTTTCTTTTTTTGTTCAATTACTATTCCTAACTACATTATATAACATATTAGTATTGGATTGAATCACAGCATGATTAGATATATAATGATGATTTGTAATGCTAAATACTGTTATTATAGAAATTATTCAAAATAATCCATATAATAATATTTTTACTCCTGTTTTAATCATCTATAACTATATTATATAATAAAGGATAAATTAAATATAATTTCTTTTTTTAAAAAAACAATGATAATATTTTTATCATCTAGAATAATTTAAACATTAATTTTCTTTTTTTTAAAAAAAAGGATAATTATAAGAATATTATCCTTCCTATTTTAATTTCAAATTATCTATTAAAAAATAGAAATAATGATATAGTTTATTTTATAAGTTACAAAGTATCTAAATAATGGACATAAGTATAAAAATAACGGACAAAAATTACATTTTAATATTAACTTAAAATAAGCATTTATTATAAAATAAAGGACAAAGGTATAAAAATAATGGACAAAAGATTTATGAATGAAACATAATAAAATAATTAAATAGAAAAATTATTTGAGATTTTGTATTATTATATTAATATTTTTTCTTATCCTTAATTTTTTTGATCTTGTTATAGATATTTATTAAATAATAAAAAAACATCTAAATAGAAAACATTCTTCTAATAAAATATTAATAAAATTATAATTCTATTCTAGAAATTCATAGGGACTATACGTTTTACCATATATTTCTATTTGTACAAAAGAATTAACAGATCATTCACCTCAAGTAGTTTCTTCTACTATTTCAACTTCACCTATCTGTTCATCATCAAAATAAATTCTATAAATATCTATAGAAGGATACTCAAAGCCTCTATATCCTTCTTCCCGACCCCGTTCATGCTCAATTTCTACACCTGGTACTTCTGGTATCACACCATTAAGAAGAGATCTTACAATTTCTTTTAATGTCTCTTTTTCTAACATCCTTAAAAAATTAAGAAATAAAATATAATTCTCTAACTATTAAAAATATTTCTAAATCTTAATATACTTTAATTAAAGGTCTAACCCAGAATCTTAAATCTAATTCTATTATTTAATAACTAACTTCATATTCTTATAATTATTAATAATTTACAACCATCTTTTACATTTCTTCACTATCTCCTTAGTTGCAAATAAAGTACCCATAGTATATTCAGAACTTGGATCAGTTCATTCTCCAAAATTAGTTACTCTTATAATATCTTCTGCAATAGAAATATAATTATCAAGTAGATTTTTATTTTTCTTTAAACCTTCTTTTAAGAAATCAAGAATTATATCACTATTTTCACCATCACTTGCATTCATAATTTTTTCAATAATTTCTTCCCTAGATTCTTCTGGTAAATCCTTAAAATTAGATTTAAAAAGATTTTCTAAATCTTTTTGATATTCGTAATTCTCACCCAATACAATTAATCAATTTCTTAGATAATCTAGAAATTCATTTAGAATAAAATCTTTACAATTTGTAATCATTTTTTTTATTTAGGATATAAATCATATTATTTCCTATCATTGCACCAATCTTGATGTTCATTCATTAATAAATCAACATCATCTGTTGAAGCTATATTGTCAAATATAGCATTATACCATTCTACAAATTCTTTATTTAAAGTAATATATAATCACATCCCCTCTGGTAATTCTAATTCATGATTATTATATTTTATAACACCAATTTCTTCTAATAATCCAATTATTTCTTTATCATCTTCTAAAGAAATATTAAAAGTTCTTTCTTCATCCATATTTTTAGTTTTATAAATAACATATACATCATTAATCCATAAAGCATCCGTATCACCATTAATCTCTATTCATTCTTCCATTTCACCTCTTATATATCCACCCCATAATATATCATCTATAACATCATTACTAGAAGCTATTTCTATCTCTAGTTTTAATTCTTCTAGATCAGAACAATTAAAAACTTCGTTTTCCCCCTTTTTTTCTTCTATAATTTCTTTACAAACCTTATCCTTTATAGCTTTTATTATATTCTTACTATTTTCATTTATTGGTAAATATACTTTTACATCTAATGTTTCTAGAATGCAATCAGGGACATTTATTTCTCATTCCATATATCAAGACAAAGTTAATCTAGATAAGTTAGCACTATCAACTTCAATTTCATTTTTTAAAAGATCTAAGACTATATAGATGTTTGAATCTATATCTCAAGTAAAACTAACTCAGGCTCATCATCCCATTTTTTATAATTAAGAAATAAATAAGATAAAAAATAAACAAAATAAATTAATAAAATTATTCTAGGAATATCATATAATGTTAGTTATATATTAGAAATTAATTTTGAAATTTTTTCTTCAAACATTTTACTAATTCTTCTGCATATTTTGCTGTGCATATAATATCAAAAGTTCAATCAGCGACTTCCTTTGAGAAAACTATTTCTGATTCACAATCAAAACCTGGACAAGAAGGGACCTCTAGTCTAAAAGTAGTTCAATCACTTTGGACAAAATCAATAGTATGGTCAGTGTTTGGATCTAAACTTAAGATAAAATCTTCTAATTTAGGTAGATTTCAAGTTAATAATAAAAGAACTTTATTTGTTCATAATTCTATATATTTTCAAGGTTCTTCACTATCTTTAACTTTAAAAAGTTTAAAACTATTTTTACCTATTAAAACAACAATATCAGAATTATCTGTAGAAGAAAACATTTTCTTTGGATTAAACATTTTTTTTATATTAAGAAATAAAATCTTTAATTTATATATATTGTGTAATAATATATACTTTATTAACCTGTATGTTAATATATACTTTATTCATACTAATAGAATTAGAGAAATAAATTATATAAAGTATAAATTAAATATTTTATGACTTATCTTATTTTATAGAAATTTGAGTAAAAACTTCTTATTTATTACATTAAATATATAAAAAATGGCAAATAATTCACTTACTAAAATACAGGAAAATATTTTAGATTCAGACAAAATAGATTTATTTCCAGAAGAACAAAAAAAGGCTTTAAAATTATTTAATAAATACCTTGAATTTATAAATAATTCCTTAACTTCTGAATATAAAGAAGGACCTAAGTTACAAATAGTCCCTGTAGTATTAGCAGATATAGATTTAGTTTATAAAAGAGGTGCTTCAAAATTTTTATTATACTTAATATATAAAAAAGAATGAATATTTAATAATATAAAAAAAACTATTGGATATAATTTAAGTTCAAATGATTTTATTAAAGAAAAACTTATAGAATTTCATCCTGATGATTTTTTAAAATTAGTTGAAGATCTAAATAATATAGATAAGAAACTAGAGAAACTAGATGATACAGTAAATGGAATAGAATTCAAAACAAAACTTTATGATGTTATTGAAAACTTAGAATTTAATATAAATTATTATTCAAATTATAAATATTCTGAACTATTATCAAAATTCCACCCTATAGAATAAAACAAAAATTTTTATATTTATTTTATTTTGTAAGTCTTTATAGTATTTCTGTTTTCATTTCCATTAAAGAAAACTTTGCAGTATTTTTAAATTTTTTTTATAACACTTTTTATAGTGAGAATAATCTTAGTTTTTATAATAAAAGATAAAATATTTCCTACCCTAAGAATTTTATTAATATATCTTTTTTTCAAATCTTTTTTATTCAATTTTTGTTTTTTAACCTTAGATCTTTACTTAATAAAACTTTTTTAATATAATTTTTTTATTTTACATTATGTAATTCTATAATGTAGTTCTATATATTTAATTTTAATTTTTCAATTATGCTTATAGAACCCTAGTTTACTAATGATATAACATTAATAAAATTTGATTAAATTATCAATTTTTCTCTATAAGTCTTCTAGACTTTTTATATCTTTTTGTATTAGTAATTAGCTATATAATTTTTCTTTGTTTCTTCATATAATAATTCAAACTTTTTTTTATTTAATTATTGATTTATATGTTTTATGTTTAAAATCTCTAGATTAGATGGAATACCTAATTGTAAAGTATTAATAAAATTGCTAATATCTTAATATTTTATCTTTCTAGGTTTTTGTTTACTTATTCCTATATTATTCAAAATTTTAACATTTTAAAATTATTCTAATCTTTCCATTTTTTTCTATTCTAATTCTCAAAAATTTTTCATAATGATATAACTAAGATTAAGAAAACAACTACATAGTAAAGATAAAAACAATATTTTTATGATATATACCCATCATCATCTTAAAGAACTAGATATAGTTCAAATATTATCCATCCCTGCTAGTTTTCACTAAAAAATAACATAAAAATACTACTATAAATTTATTTAAAAACCTGGTCTAATCCGACCAGGTTAAATTTTTTTCTATCGCTATTATTAAGAAAATCCTGGAGATCTAATTATGTGTAATATTCTTATTTAATTTTTAATTATATAAGCAAAAGGTTTTTTTATTTTTATATCTTATTATACCTGTTAAATAAATATAGTTCCTATCGTTAACTTGGATAATTCTAATAATATCTTCTTTAACAATATTTTTTTGTTTGATTAAGACATTTAATAATTCTTTATTTAATATTAAAAGGTCTCTTATTTACTCTTATGAAATTAAACTTAATTTATAATAATTGAAAAAGATCACATTTAATCTGCTTGTTATATCTTATTAATCTTTAATAAAATATCATAATCTATTAATTATTTTTCTAACCTCTAATAAGATGCCAAATTCAGTTTTTATCCTGATAAGCATAATCCCCATTATTAAAAGAATATACTTTCAATCCGCTAGCTATTTCCTTTCAATCTCTAACAAGATGTTCAATTCCATCTTTATCTTTATAAGAATAATCGCCATTTTTATAAAGAATAATATTTGGTCCTTTCACTACCTCCTGTCAATTCCTAATTAAATGCCAGATTCACCCTTTATCTTCATAAGCATAATCACCGTTATCATAAGAATACACAGATTTACCGTTAGCTATCTCTTGTCAATTCCTAACAAGGTGCCAAATCCCGTTCTTATCCTCATAAGTATAATCACCATTATCAAGAGAATTAACTTCTAATCCACTAACTATCTCTTGTCAATCCCTAATAAGACGCCAAATTCAATCCTTATCTTGATAAGCGTAATCACCATTATTATAAGATTCAACATCTAATCCACTAGCTATTTCTTGTCAATTTCTGATAAGATGCCGCATTCACTTTTTATCTTTATAAATATAATCACCATTATCATAAGAAAATATATCTAACCCGCTAGCTATTTCCTTTCAGTCCCTAATAAGATGATAAATTCCATCTTTATTCATATAAGCATAGTCACCATTGTTATAAGAATTAACTTCTATCCCGCTAGCTATTTCTTTTCAATCTCTAATAAGATGCCAAACTATATTTTCATCCCGATATTTATAATCATTGTTGTTATAAGAACGTACAAATAACCCGCTAGCTATTTCCTTACCATTTCTGATAAGATGCTCAACCTCATTTTTATCTTGATATTTATAATCACCATTCTCATAAGAATACACGGTTAACCCGCTGGCTATTTCCTTACCATCTCTGATAAGATGTTCAATCCCGTTTTCATCTTCATACTTATAATCACCATTATCATAGGAATATACTTCTATTCCGTTAGCTATTTCTTCCCCATTTAATAAATTAGTCATTTTTATTAAGTTATAATAATTAAAAAAATACATCTAATTTGCTTGTTATTTATTATTAAACCTTAATAAAGGATTATACTTGTTCCCTATTTTTATTTATCATAAAGATATATATTATATCCGTTGGCTATTTTTTTAATTTCTAATAAGATGCCAAATGCCCTTATTATCTTTATAAGCATAATCACCATTATCATAATCATAATAAGAATCCAATTTTCTAGCTTCTTCTTTATTTAACACTTCAACCATCTTCTACCAATTTATAATATAAAATCGACCCTTGATCTATAGGGTCGCACACTATTACTTTCCATTATTTTCATAAACATAATTACTATTAAGACATATATATGTTATATCCACTAGCTATTTCCTTACCATCACTAATTAAATGCCAAGTCCCATTGTTATCTTTATAGGCATAATCATTATTATCATAAGAAAATACATCTAATCAACTAGCTATTTCTTTATCATCTCTAACAAGATGCCAGATTCAATTTTTATCTTCATAAGCATAATCCCCATTATTAAAAGATTTTACATTTAGTCCACTAGCTATTTCTTTGTCATCTCTAACAAGATGCCAGATTCAATTTTTATCTTCATAAGCATAATCGTTATTAGAATAAGGTTTTACATTTAATCATTTTGCTATTTCCTTTCTGTTCCTAAGAAGATGCCAAATCCCATCTTCATCTTTATAAGCATAATCACCATTATCATAAGAATATACAGCCAATCCACTAGCTATTTCCCTATTATCTCTAATAAGACGCCAAATTCAATTTTTATTCATATAAGAAAAATCACCATTATTATAAGAGGCAACGTCTAACCCGCTAGTTATTTCTTTTCAATCTCTAATAAGACGCCAAATTCAATCCTTATCTTGATAAGCGTAATCACCATTATTATAAGAATTAACCTTTACACCACGAGCTATTTCTTGTCAATTTCTAATAAGATGTTCAATCCCTTTTTCATCCTGATATTTATAGTCACCATTATCATAAGAATCAACAACTATTCCACTAATTATTTCCCTACCATTCCTAATAAGATGCCATATTCACTTTTCGTCTTGATAAATATAATCATTATTATCGTAAGAATATACAAATAATCCATTAGCTATTTCCTTACCGTCTCTAATAAGATGATAAATTCCATCTTTATTTTGATAAGCATAATCACCATTGTCAAAAGAATTAACTTCTATACCACTAGCTATCTCCTTTCAATCTCTAATAAGGTACCAAACCCCATTTTTATCTTGATATTTATAATCACCGTTATCATAAGAATGTACTTCTAATCCCTTAGCTATTTCTTTTCAATTTCTAATAAGATGTTCAGTTCCTTTTTCATCCTTATACTTATAATCGCCATTATCATAAGAAAATACTTCTAATCAACTAGCTATCTCCTTACCATCTCTAAAAAGATGTTCAATCCCCTTTTCATCCTGATATTTATAATCATTATTATCATAAGAATATACTTTCAATCCACTAGCTATTTCTTTACCATCTCTAAAAAGATGCCAGATTCAATCTTTATCCTTATAGGCATAATCCATATTGTTAAAAGAAATTACATTTTCTTTGCTAGCTACTTCCTTTCAGTCTTTAACAACATGCCATATACCTTTATCATCCATATAAGCATAATTATTACCAAGATGTCCTTTATAGTAAAGAATTTTCTTATTTTTTCCATTAGACAAGTTAGTCATTTTTATTAATTTATAATAATAATCTAATCTTTTAATTTCTTTTCCATTAAATATCTCAGTCATTTTTATTAATTTATAATATAAAATTTAAAATTATTAAAATTAATTTTTAATTTTTAGTTTATAGGGTTTATAGGACTTTATACTATTACTATTCATTATTTTTATAAATACAATTATCATTAAGACATATATATGTTACATCCACTAGTTATTTCCTTCCCATCCCTAATTAAATGCCAGATTCCATTTTCATCTTTATAAGCATAATCATTATTATCATAGGAATATACGGCTAATCCACTAGCTATTTCTTCTCAATTTCTAATAAGATGCCGTATTTTATCTGTATCTAAATATGCGTAATCACCATTATTAAAAGAATTGACATCCAATCCACTAACTATTTCCTTTCCATTTCTAACAAGATGCCATCTGTTATTTTTATCTCTAAATTTGTAGTCCATATTATTGTAAGAATATACATTTATTCCACAAGCTAGTTCTTGTCAATTTCTAACAAGACACCACATTCAGTCTTTATTTTGATAAGCATAATCATTATTAGGATAAGACTTTACACTTAATCATTTTGCTATTTCCTTTCCGTTTCTAACAAGATACCAGATTCAATCCTTATCTTCATAAGCATAATCACCATTATTATAAGATCTAACGTCTAATCCACTAGTTATTTCCTTGTTATCTCTAATAAGATGCCAAGTTCAATTTTTATCCATATAAGAAAAATCACCATTATCATAAGAAGCAACATCTAACCCACTAGCTATTTCTTTACCATCTCTAAAAAGATGCCAAATTCAATTTTTATTTTGATAAGCGTAATCGCCATTGTTATAGGAATTAACCTTTACTCCGCTAGCTATTTTTTTTCAATCTCTAATAAGATGTTCAGTTCCTTTTTCATCTTTATATTTATAATCATTATTATTATAAGAGAATACATGAATTCCCTTAGTTATTTCTTTTCCATCTCTAACAAGATGTTCGATCCCATTTTCGTCCTTATATTTATAATCATTATTAGCGTAGGAATATACATCTAATCCACTAGCTATTTCCTTACCATCCCTAACAAGATGCCAGGTTCCATTTTTATCTTTATAAGCATAGTCATTATTATTAAAAGAATTTACATTTTCTTTACTAGCTACTTCCTTTCAATCCTTAATAATATGCCAGATTCCATTCTCATCCATATAAGCATAGTTATCACTAGGATATCCTTTACAATAAAGAATTCTTTTATTTTTTTTGTTAGACAAATTAGTCATTTTTATTAATTTACAACATAAAATTAGTTTATAAAAAATTATATACTTTATAAAAACACTAATATAACTTAGAATCTACATATGTATTAAATTTTTAATTCTTGTATACTAAATTTTGTATTCAAATAATTTTTACAATTTTATAAAGAATATCCCAATGATAAATAATAAAAAATATATTAACAGGAACTATATAAAATAACAGGTAGTTATATAAAATAAAGTATATTTATATAAAGTAAAGTATAAAAGTTATTAAACTGTGTTATTTTTAGTTAAGTAATTAATTTTAATAAATGGAAAGATATATTATTGATTTTGTTTCATTGATTAATACTTGAAAATATAATGAACTTAGATTTGATTCAAATAATGAATTATTAAGTAATATTTATAATCAACTTAATTCAAAGAATTCAAAAAATAATTTTAATAAAATAAAAAAAATAAAAAGTAATACACTTTCAGAAGATGATATAATTTTTTTGATACAAGGGGGGATACTTGAATATAATGATAAACAATTTATTATTAAAGATCTTTGATATAACTTTATAAAAAAAGTATTAGAGGATAAATTTAATGAAAATGTTATTAATGCGCTTGATAATATCAATTTTTCATAATCAAATTTATAGTATTTATAATAATAAAAGATATAAAAGATTAAAGTAACTATATTATAATATAAATATAAATAAACATTATTTTTTCATTCTTAAAAGGTTTTTTTATTAAAAAACTATTTTATTTTTATTTATATTTTGTGGTTTTTTTATATTATAGATTTAGTAAATATAACTTTTATTTATATTAAGATTCTGTTTAGTGACTTTAAAAAATTTTAAAATATTTTTTATATAAAATTTAAAACCATAGTTTACCATAGTTTTTTATATTTACTATTTTTATATTTACTAAGACTTAAAAAAATAAAAAATAAAACTATTCTTTATTGTCATAAATAAAAAAAACCTTAAAAGATTAAGGTTTTAATAATTATAGTCCTATAAAATAATAATTATAGTACTTTTATATCTATATTCATTAATATTCATTATGCGTTAATATTATAAATAGATGTCATATATCTTCTTTTTTTGAAATCCCATTATAATTATATAATTTAATAAAAGGTAAAGTGATTTCAATTTTTCTTGCACCTAAAATTTGTTTTGATCAAAATCAAGCATCATCTATTTCTTCAATTATTTTTTTAAAAAGTTCTTCACTATTATTAACATCGTCCAATGAAATATTAAATTCCCCACTATTTTCCATCACTCATATATTCCCATACCAATCTTCAACTATTGCTCATTCAAAACTAACTATAATCTTATCATCCCATTTCATCTTGCCAGATCTTGTTGTATTAATCACTTCTTCACTTCCATCATTATATTTGTACACTGTAGTACATTTTTCTTCGTAACTACCATCCTTTAAATCCAAATCATCTGAATTTATAAATTCTTCTATTTCGTATTCCGAATTAATTTTATTAGATTTCCTTAGTTCAGTAATCAATTGTAAGAATTTTTCTTTATTTCCCATATTTTTATATTAACAATTAAAAACAATTTAATATTCTTTATATACTTTACTAAAAAAGTAATTTTTTATTAAAACATTTACTATTTATATAGACCTAAGATAATGATTAGTTTTAAATTATAAAAATTAAATAATTAAATGAATATGTAAATGCGGAACACTAGCATCTGATTTCTGTTCAGAATTTCAAAATGAATAATGTCTTCATAACAATTTGTATCATTTATCTAAATATTTTGATATTAATTCAATTAGTTCTTCCCTTTCAGCAAGATTTAATTCATCCCATTTATTGATATGTCTATAAGGGATAATTAATAAATGATTTTTTGTTTTAAAATAAGGAAAATCATTTTTTTTAATATAAAAATATTTTCATTTATAAATTATATTTTTAATATTGTTACAAAAAGGACAATCTTCAATATTATTTGTTTCTATTCTTTTATATAAAGAATTAAACCTATTATAAATGACACAGATAGGATAATTAAATACTTTTTCTAAAAGATCAATTAATAATTTAATTAATTTATCTTTTATAACCATGGTTATTATGACATAATTTCATATAAAAATTTAGGATCATGAAAGTGTTCGATAATAGTTTCTTTTAATGTTTTATTTCATAAGATTTTATAATTTGTTTCTTTATTTAATTTATCTATTCTTTCATGATTTTTAATATATAGAATAATAACAGGGATTCAATAAATTATCCAATTTAATATAACGTTTAAAGTAGCAAATATATATATAAATAATAAAATAAGAATGACAAATGCTATAGATTTATATCATAAGATAGTAAGTACCATAACTAAAAATAAAGATACTAATCAAATTATAAAATTTTTTATATTTTCCTTTGTTTGTTTATTTATTTTCATTTCCTATTATTTAAAATTATAAATTTATAAATATTATTAATCCTATTAATTATAATAATATTATATTATCTTTTTTTATAAAAAAAACAATTAATATCCTTAAAATTTAGCTAATTTCAAATATAATTAAAAAAGTTTAAAGAAATAACTTATTAAAATATTAAATAATTTTTTATTTTTTGATTAATATCTAAAGATGACAAATTCAGGAACTGAAGAATTAGTAGTAGAAAATAAAAAGAATCAAATGAATGTTTCAAATGAAAAGGTTTTAAAAGAAAATTCAGGATGAGATGTTTCAGGATGAGAAGTTTCAGATGAAAAAATAAAAGAAATATTATGAAATATTTTTGAATATGATATAGAATCTGTCACTTTATTTGATATTCTTTATGAATATATTCATGGCAAAAAATTATATTTACCTTCATTTCAAAGACAATATAGATGGGGAAAAATACAAGAAAAAAGTATGGAAGAAAGTCTAATTAATAATGTTCCCTTAGGTAATATATTAGTTTATGAAGAACCTGGAAATAATAATAATTCGTTATTATTGATTGATTGACAACAAAGATTAACCTGTTTGTCAAAGTTATTTTGAATAGATTCAATGAATACAAGTCGTAAAGATAATAATACTAGTAATAGTATTCCTTTTATTAAAAATCTAGAATTATATTCGAATTCATGAGAAGAGAATAGAAATATAAATAAAGAGAAGATTTTTGAAGGTATAGAGAATAAAAAGAAGATTATAGAAAATATAGAAGAAATAATAAATAGAATGATTAATAATGAAGAAGAAAATAATAAGGATATTCCTATTTCTATTGAATTTAATGATGAAGAAAATAAAGATGAAATAATTTTTTTTAAAACTAATGAAGAAGTACTTTTTCGTATTAAAATTGATGATGGGGAAATAAAACCTGTAGATCCTAGTATAAATAATTCTTTTGATAAAGAAAAATTATTTTTTTTAGTAAATATAATTTCTAATCTTCTAAATAAAAAAACAAAATTAAAAGATACAATTAAATTATTAAAATCCTTATTTAATAAGATTTCTATTATTAAAATAAAAATAAAAAAAGAAGACAAAAAAGAGGATTTAGAAAAAAAAGATAAAATAGAGATTTTAAATGATAGTCTAGACAAATATAATTGAGATAATTTATTTTATCAGTATTTAAAAACATTAAAAAACAATGATAGTATTATTTCCGTTTTATTATTAAATATTTATGAAAAAATTAATAGTTCCTGAATAAAATTAAATAATGAAGATTTTATTTTATGATATTTATTAGAAGATACAAAAACAGAGACTAGAAATAATTTCTTAGAGGAATTTAATGAATTAAGTAAAAGTTTTTTCTTTATAAACAATGATACAGCATTAACATTATTTACAAATTGGATAATTTATAAAATTATTACAGAATATCCTTTTAGGAAAATTACATTTAAATTATCTGAATTTAAAGAATTAGTATCTAGATATAAAAAAGATTCCCAAAATAAAAAACAAAATAATAAAACTGTTTGTAAAATTAAACTTAAAAATAACAAAATAAAAATTGACGGACAAAATAAATTTCTTGTAAATGGAAAAAAATCTATACCAATAGAACAAAAAAATAAAAGTCAGATCACTATTAGTTATTTTGGTAATGAAATATTTAAATTTTCTGTGAAATTAGATAATAAAGGATGGGAGTTAGGAGAATTAAAAAATCTAGAAGGAATGGATAGTGAAATTAATTTAAATGAATTTCTTATAAATAAAAATAACGAGACAATAATTAGAAAATCATCAGAGAAAATAATTATAATTTCTAAATGAAATTCTGAATGAGAAATCTTAATTCAATTGTGCTCAATTGATCTATTTAGTATAAATAAAGAGAATAATAATCTAGAATTAGAACTTAAAACAATAAATGAAAATGAATATATTAATATATATAAGATTAATCTAGAAGAATTTTTAGTTAATAGTGATGATAAGAATACTATTTGATATTTAATTAATAAAATAAATGATCTATTTACTAATGAAGACTTAGGATCCAAAATTCTAATTAAAAATAAGCCTACAAGATGATTAGCCTTAATATTTTTAGATTTGTTTTTAAATTATTTTATTAAAAAAATATCTACTGTATGAACATCTATAAATAATGAGAAAGTGGATGGAGATGATAATGAAGCAGACACAACCGCTGATACTCAAAATGAAATTTCCGATAGTGAATATAAAAAATATATAAAACTTTTTTTTGCTATATCTTTTCTTCTTTGAATTCATTATTATGATATGAATAAAAAAGCAAAGGATACAGGTGCTTCTGTTACTGATTGATTTAATAAATTTTTGAATTATTTAGGTTGAAATAAGGAAAATGAATCAGATAAGTCAAATGAGGAAAATGAATCAGATAAGTTAAATAAAAAAGATGAATCAGACAATCTAAAGGAGAAAAATAGATCAGATAAACTAAATGAAAGAATTCCTGAAGATATGATAAAAATTTATAATAATCTATTAGGTTTCAAGGAAAAAAATATTGATCCTAAAGAACAAGATATATGGAAATCATTTATTACCTTAAGCTTATTGGTTTTATCGATAGATCCAAATAATGCAAACATTTATCCAAATACTGGTTATGAAAGCCATCATTTTATTCCGCAAAAAAGTAAAATTATTGGAAAATATTTAAAAGAAAAAAAGGATTTATTCAATATTGTTTTCATCTTTAAAAAATTTAATAATAAATGGAGAGACAAAACACCACTAAGTGCTTTGATAGAAATAAATAAATATGGTAGTTCAGAAGGGAATGATAAGAAAAAGGGGAATGATAAGAAAAAATTTTTAAAAATTCTTAAAGGACAGACCTTTGAATACTTAGATCTTGAAGAACAAAAAAAGTTTTTTAAACAATTATTATTAATTGAAATTATTGAATATTCCCTAAAAAAACAAGAAAATAATAACGAGAATATTTCTTCAGATTTTTTCTCATATTTAAAAGGAAGTAGCAAAGAGAATAAACAGAATAATAATTTAGAATGAAGTAGTAATGAAGACGAACAAAATAAAATAATAATAACTTTTGATGAAAATGAACAGAATAATAAGTCAGAGAATAATAATACACAAGAAGAACAAATGGTAGTAACTTCTAATAAGAATAAACAAAATGATAAGTCAGGAGATAATATACAGGAAAAACAAATGATAATAACTTTCAAAGAAAATAAACAAAATAATAGTTCAGAAAATAATAAAGATATTAAATTAGTAATAACCTTTAAAGAAGATAAACAGAGTGATAGTTCAGAAAATAATAAACAGAATAATAGTTCAGAAGATAATGAAAATATTAAATTAACAATAATAGAAATAATAGAAAATAAAACTGAAAATAAAATAGAAATTTCTGAATGAAATGAACAAGAGAAGATAACAATAACTTTTGAGGAAAAAGATAATAATCAATATGAAATAAAAATTTGTAAAGATGGTTGTAAAGATGAAGAAAACCATGAAATCAAAAATATACTTTTTGACCTATATAAATTAATTCTTGAAAATCAAAAAAGATTAATAAAGAAATGATTCAAAAAAATACAAGAAGAATTAGAAAATTTAGAAAACCCAAAAGAATCAAAAAATTCAAAAGAACCAAAAAAAACAGAAAAAACAGTGAAATCAAATGAATTAGAAGGATCAGAGGAATTAGGAAAACTAATAGAAATGTTTGAAATGGACGAAAATAAAAATAATTCTTCTACATAAATTAAATATTAAATTATTTTACTCAATTTAATCTAATTAAAATTTCTTATTTAAAAAGATTTATCCCTAATTAAATTAGGGATAAATCTAAACTTTATTTTTTTATTTTTTATTTTCTTAATTAATAGTTTTGTGACTTTCTTATTTTTACTTTTTATTTTTTACTTATAAAAAAGACTTATAAAAAATAATAGAATAAAAAGACATATTTATATACAACCCCCACATGATTCCATCCTAAAATCTTTTTTTTGAATTTTATTATATAAATCTTTCCATTCTTCTTTTGTTAATTCTTTTATTCAAATTAATTTGAATATTTTTTCTAATCATTTTTTATAATCACTTTCAAACCATTCATCAAATTCTAATCCATTAGTATATTCTTCCCAATGTTCATTATATTTATTATCAAAATATCGCCTATTATAAGTTCAAAAAGTTCACATAGGACTAGTTAAAAGATTATACAACTCTTTTTCTTCATCATTTAAATCCTCTAATCTACTCCCATAGTCATCTAGAAAATTTTTTGTAGATTTTCAATCTATTTCTATTATCCAATATCCATGACAAAGTGCAGGGTATTTACCTGTCCACTTAACTTTAATATCCTTCATTTTTATTTAATTATAAAGTAAATATTAAAATAAAATTTTAAATTTTAATATTAAAAGTTCTAGATCTTAATGTTATTTTTTTAAATAAACCTAAAATATAGCATTAATCCTTATGATTTAATTTTAATATTATTCCATCTTAATATTATCCTATCTAGTTTAATATATTTACTTAGTAAGATCTTATTAAAAATTTATTAATTCTTCAGTTTTTATAATTTTTCAGGATCTAGTTAACAATATATTTTATCAAATCCTGTTCTGCTTTTCTAAATCCATCAAAAATTTTATTTTCATCATTATATTCAATATCTAACGAATAAATTATTTCATTATTCTTATTTTTATTATTTTTATCATCTATTCTAACTATACTTAAAGAAAAACTAGGGAAATAAAGTCATGGAACATTTAAATAATAAACCTTTTCATCTAAATCTAAAAACAATAAACTTATATTGTTTTTTTTATAAGCATTTTCTAGACAATCATAAAAATTTTCCTGTTTTGTAACTTTTAAATCTGTTCTTTTCTGTCAGTCAATCTTTAAATAATTATTTTCAATCATAAATTCTTTTTTTGTAAAAAAGTCTATTAAATTATCTTTTTTCAAATCTTTTAAAGCTAATAAATAATATTGGTCATCTATAAAGGTTTCAGGAATAGTTAAAACAATTAAATTATATCTATTATAAATATTTTTATTCGTAAGCGATTTCATTAATATTTAATTAAAATTTAAAAATTTTTTTATTTTTCTACTATTATATATACTATAAGTTTTCTACTTTTTATAACCTTTTATATATTATAAGACTTAATTATTATTCACCCTCTTAAAATTATACAATATATTTTAAAGTATATATTAAATTACTTACATAGGTTAAAACTTTAACTATTTTTTATTTTATAAGTATAAAAAACATGAAAAAATATATTGTGTGACTTAATGCAGCAAAGAAAACTGGAAAGGACTTTTTCTTTAATTTAGTTAAAGAAAACTTTTCTGATTACTATAATATTGAAAGGATTTCCTTTGCTGATCAATTAAAACTAGAATATATATCAGAAAATAAAGAAAAAGTTGCAAATTTAGCAATCCAGACTTGATTAGTTAATGAACCAATTAAAAATATTTTAAATTATTCTGATGAACAATTTCTTAAAATTATTGATGAACTTAAGAATAATCCAGATACACCAGTTAGAACTGATTTACAAAGAATTTGATCAGAAAGAAAAGTAACACATTGACCTGATTATTGGGTTAATAAAGCTTTCATTCAATTAGAAGATAGGTTTCAAGAACTACAAGGATCTTGAAGAGATACTATATTTTTTATAACAGATTTAAGATTTATAGATGAAGCAGTATCTATTATCAAAAATAATTGAATAATTGTTAGTTTTAAAAACTATAGACAATTACAAGAAAATGTTGATAGATTATATAATAATAATGAAACTAGTATAAAACATATTTCTGAAAAATTATCTTATCTTCCAGTAGATGCTTGAATAGTATATAGTTTAGTTCCTAATTATCTAGTAAATTGATTTGATAATCTTTTTGCAGATAAAAATAGTTTATTAAATATTGCTTATGATATTATTATGCTAGTTCAAAATAAAAAAGAAATTACTGAAGATGAAATCAGTAGACTAGAAAAAATAAAAGAAGAATGGATTGAATTATTTAATGACGAAATTATGCAAGATCAGTTCAATATTTCTGAATCTGCTGAGTTAAAGATGTCTTATTTAGTTGCTGAATTAAATCAAATCCTAAGAAAACAATTATGAATTTTATATTAATTTAAATTTAATATTAGAATTCATAAAAATAAGATACTTCTTAATACTTGTAATATTATTTATGTAAAATTTATATAGGAAATATTAAGGTTACTATCAGGTTACTATTTTTTAGTTAATTTACCCATATATTTTATTTTTATTTTAAATATATTAAACCTTTTATTATTTTATTATTAATATAATATAAATTATGTTTAGATATAATTATCCACAACAATGGGATGAATTAAAGTCATTGGATAAATTAATAGAATCTTTAGATAAGAATATTATTTACTATAATTTTTCTGTATATAATAGTCAAGATAATATCTTACAAAACCTTACTTTTCCTTTATGAATAGATAAGCAAAATATCCTTAACATTTTAAATAAATATGAATATATTCTTATCAATTATAACCTTTATCCTAAAACATTAAAACTATTTGAAAAAGAATTAAGATGAATTATCTTTAGAAATGATTGAAAATGAAATCTTGAAATTATATCAAGACCATTACATAAATTTTATAACTTAAATGAATGAATCCAGATAATCGATGATTATTGATATATAAATCCAGATTCACATATAGATATAGACACATTCTTATTCTTTTCTGAAAATTCAGAAAATATAGCTGAATTGAAAGAAGATGGAACCATGATACAGGTTACTGTACATAAAGATAAACAAATAGATATTCCTAATGCGGTTAATTATAATTGATATAGCATTATTTTTAATACAAAAAACACTTTAGCAAAAAATATTTATTTAGAAGATCTTCTACAACAAAATTTTTCTAACCAAATTTTAGATTTTTTAATTGAATTAACAGAAACTATATATAACTTATATTGAGAAATTCCAACAATTAATCTAGAATATATAAACCCTAACTTAGAACAACATGTTGTTTCCTATTCGCAATTCTATTTGTTCTTATTAGATATTAGATTAAAAGATAGTTGAAATTATATTCCTTATAAAACAAAAAAGGAGATTGTAGAAAATCTATTACAAAATTATTTATCAATTAAAGATATTGTTGTTGTCCCTGATTATAAAGATATAGAAAATGAACAACAATTATTAGCACTTAAAGACGAAAAATACATAGAGTGATATGTCTTAAAAAAAATAGAATTTTTTGATTGAATAGAAAATGTAGCATTTGCTAAATTAAAAACAGATTGGTATTTATCTAGAGCTGTTCCTAGATGAATTAAGGTGGGTACTATTATGGCAAATGATTTACTATTTTTACTAGCAATTTGAGAAATAGATACTTTTTTCCAAAAATTTACTTCTATAGAAAATACCAAATATCTAGAACAAAAATGAATAAATATTGAGGAATTTAAAGAATATATAAATACATATTATTCACACTTAGAAAATTGAATAGTACAATTATCTTGATTTATTTGACAATCATTTTATAAAAATAAAGACAAATTAGTAGATATTTTTCAAAAGAACTTTCCTTATGTTAAAAATATCTGAAATATAATTTCTGAAATTTTAGCATTAGATGACTTTTATTTATCATTTTTTATAGAATTAATTAGTAATAATAATTTAATCTCAATCTTCGCTACGAAAAATGATGTTGATCCAGATACTCTTGTTAATTATTTTTCTAATATTGATAATATACAAGATATCTTATTAACTGTTTTAAAATCAAAAATTTTATGAACTAAAATAAAATCTTATTTAAATGAAACTATAAAGATTTTAAGATATATAAAATCATTTAGTAGTGCTGATGATTTTATTAATAATGTAATATCTAAAATTGGGTGAAATTATTATTTTCTAACATCATCTAATGAAAAAAAAGAAACAATTATAAAGATTTTATATATTTTATATAAGATTTTTAATAAGATACAAGAAAGTATCTTTAAAAAACCAACTGGGCTATTTATTATAACTGAAATTATGATAAATGATTTAAAAAATGAACTAAAAAATCAATTCAATATTAGTTTAACAAATCAAGAAATTGGAAAAATATTGTTTAATATTGAAAGCTATGTAGTATTTGAACCTACCTTTTCAAAATCATGGAGATCCTTTATAAATATTGTTGATAATCTAGCTAATAAAGATCCTTTAAAAGAACTGTCTTCTAATCCTAAGGTTAGAGAACAAATAGAAGAACTTTTTATAGATTTTAATAATAGGAATTTATGACTTCCTGAAATAAAATTAGATAAATTGTTTTTATATGATCCTTATAATGTATCAAAAGTTGAAGATAATGAATGGATAAAATTAATTATAAATATTTTATCTATTTAAGATCAGAAAATAACAATAAAAAATATTTTGAATTTATTTTATAAAAGGACAAGAAAAATTCTTAAGTAAAAATTGAAAAATAATATTTATTACTAATAGTTTTAATCATTGTAGATCTATGACAAATTTTTTTTAGGAAAGTTATGAAAAGTTATAAGAAAAATTATTATAAAGATTTAATATAGGATGAAATTAATAATATAAAAATAAAATATTGTTCTTCTGGTTCTTCTGATAAAAAGAATTAAAATTCTATTTAATATTATTTGCTAAAAGAAGTAGAAAAATAAGGTTTAAATAAGAATACGAAAATTAATATTTTGATAGCTAGTTTATAACTAAAAAATGTAAAGATAGTATATTTTTATTAGAATAATAAAGGTACTATGAAAACTAATGAGATTTTGTTTAATGAAAAATTTAACTTAGGGATAATATTTAAATCTGATATATATTATTTTAGATTAGTTGATAAAATATTGTCTTTTGCTGAAAAAAAAATTATAGATGTAGTAATTAATCCTAAAGCTAAAAATTGAAAAATTACTTTTACAGGAGAACAAAAGGTAAAAGGTAAAATACATAGGGATAGAAAGGATGTTTTAGTATTATTTAAATGAAAGCAACTTTTAATTAATCCTGTAAGTTTAGAGTTAAATATTACTAAAGATGAAAAATTTGATAATAAAACAATTTGTTTAAAATTTAAAACTGAAGATGAATATTATTTTTATTGATGAATTTTAAAGACAGATTTTATAAAAAGTTTTTTAATTCCTTTGATGAGTCATAGAAAACTATTGTGATATAATCGTCATGATGATATTTTAGTTGAAGATATCGAAAATTTGCCTATTGTTAAATTTGATTCTAATAATATTTTTCATAAAGAAATTGTGAAATTATCTAAAAAGATTTTTGAGAATAAAAATAAAAAACAAGAAGATATTAATATAAATGAGTTAGAAAATAAATTAAATGAATTAGTTTATTATTTATATGGTATAATTTTCGATTTTGAAAGATATTTAATAGAAGATTTTATCAAAAATCAAAAAGATTGAGATAAAACAATTGATGAGAAAGATTTAGAAGATTATAAGAAAGTTTATATAGAAGAGTTTACAAAGTCAATGTTATGAGATTTAATGAAAAATAATAAAATGTTGAATAATTCTTTTAATTTATATAGTCAAAAAACTTGATGGTGAATTAGGTATGTAGCTATTGATTTTACTTGAAAATGAATAGATATAGATGATGCAAAGATTAAGAACAATATAAAAAATTATATGATAGAAAAATTATTTTCGGAAAAAGATAAAGGATTATGGTTTATAAGATATTATGATGAAAAAAATAATGTTTTATATTATTTCAAACCTAACCTAAAAAAATATTGGAGAAAATCAGAGGCTGTTAAAGATGTATTAATGGAAAATGAGATTGTTTTATGAAAAAATAAATGATTTTTAAACTTTAAAGTAGATTTTAGATATAAAGAATAGTTATATAAAGAAATTTTTTATTTTTTAAAGTATATTAAAATTTACTAAAAATAGTTTATTTATTTCTTTCCTATAGAATACTATTTTATAAAAATATACTCAATTCTATGGTAATAATATTACATATTAGCTTATTAAATATTTTCTATAAAATTACTTTATTTCATCTTGTTTTTCTACTATAAAATATTTATAAAATAAAAGTAAGAAAAAATTTAATTTATAATTTATAGAATGTTAAAAATAACAACAATTTAGAATCAAGAATTCTTTATTATATAAAAATCCTTAAGTAATCTACTTTTTAAAAATTTAATTCTTAATCCTTATAAAGATGAATAAAATAAATTTATGCAAAAATATCATAGATGAAGAAAAATATACAATTATAAAAAATGATGATGAACCTAAATTATACTACAATATTAATTCTGATTCAAAAGGGAATACCACTTCTCTTGAAGTATTCATAGATACTTGTGAATGGCTAGAACAATCTTTTACTAAAGATAAAATTACAGAAGAATTCAATAAATTAAATCAAGAAGAATGAAAAGAAGAAATATTTAATAATTATATAGTAAGCAATAAAGCAGAGGAATTTTTAAATAGTTTAACCCCTGTTGAGTTAAGTACAGATTATAGTTATGAGAGCTGAGGTTTATTAAGTCATCCAGTTTTTTACACCTTGTTTAAAATAAATGAATGATTTTATATAATATTTAAAATATATAATTGAAATTATGAATTTAGTAAACCCTATATGGCAAAAGTACCTGAGACAACACTAGATAATGCAAAATCATATATAACACTTATTTTTGATCCGTTAATTAATCTTGTCACAAATATAGGAACAATTAGTATAAATAGTGCAGGAATAGTAAATGAAGATAATATTCCTATTGAAAGTTTAGAATGACTTAAAGAAATTTATGATTATTTTATAGAAGAAATCAATCTTTAATTTTTTTATCAGATTCTATAATTTTATAAAAAGAAAAAAAGTAGAGAATAAAATAAATTATTCTCTACTTTTTTTTATTTTGATTATATAATCTTCATAATTTAAATACTATAAAAAATAATATGAAATATGATAGGAAAGTAGAATAAGCTAAATACTGGATTTGAAATTAATAGGAAGAAATAACAAAATTTTAAATAAATCCATCTAGATAGATAATTTAATATTGTTTATATCATCAATATCATTATATGATCTTATAATAATATTTTCAAACATCTCATAATCTATTGAACATCAGGCAGCTTTTCTATGTCAATTTCATCAAAAAAATTGTGCAATCTTTTGTGCTAGATCTCAACCTTTTCCTCTAATTGACATATTTAGATTTAATTTTCATGTTTGTGGGTTTGTTGAAATATTAATAAATCATATAATAGGACTATCAAAAAGATCAAAAAAATCACTTGATAGTTCATTAAATTCAAATACTGGTAATTCAGTTATAGGGAATTTAAGAATTAAATTTCTATAATTATCATAAAACTCAAAAATCTTAATAAAAGGTCTATTTTTGTTTAAGAAAGTTTCTATATAGTGTGTTTTTATAATATTATATATTTCAATTTCTTTAATTAGATTATTCCATTCTTCCTCATATAAACTATTAAGACTAAACCCATTTAATAAAATATAAGATAATCCAAGGAAAAAATCTTTAAGATCGATTTTATTTTTAAAATACTTTGAAATAGCAATTGCTTCGCTTCTATTGATGTTATTAAAAACAAAAATATCACTTGCACAAATTCAATTCATAATATAATTAAATCTTGCAAAATTATCTTTATAATCTTTCATATAATTGTTTAGATTCTGAATAATTCAACTTTCTAAATAAACACCAGTACCACAAGTATCTTGATTATAATACGGTTGTATCTTTATATTTTTTTCAAGATAATCATATTTAATTTTCTCTATTTTATTGTAATTTCAATCATGATGATCTACTATTAAAATTTCTGATTCAGAAAGAATATCTGAATCTAATGGAATATAATCAATTACTATATCTGTTTCAATAATTTTATCTATTGAACGTAATATGTTGTTTTCTACTTTAGATTTAATAAAGTTAGTTACCTTCTTTAAATCTAATTTATTATCAGTTATTAATTTATCAAAATAAGGTTGCATTCATATAAAAAGAATATAATCAGTATTTTCATTTAATCATTTATCTTTGTTTTCAAACAAATATAAAGCATTAAGTCAATGTTCTTTCAAGATATTATTGTTATCTTCTAGACTAACTAGATTATTTTCAATATTTTTGACTATTTTATCGAGATCTTTAATATCAAAAATAGTATTCAATAAAGTCATATATGCGCTAAGTCAGCCATCATTACAAGGTCGATGAAATATATTAACTAATGTTTTCATTTTTTTTACTAATTACTAAAACTAATTATTATTCCGATAATCATGATTAATTTCAATTCAATCTCTGATTAAATTAAATTTTCTTTTAAAAGTTTGAATATCTTCCTTTTTGTCTAATAAAATTTTTATATTTTCTAATATTGTTTCTTGTTCATATAATCCTGTTTTAAATATTCTTTCAAAATATATCTGAGATATATTATCGGAATCTAAATCATTGATAAAATTTTTTATATATTCCAATATTTCAGTTTTTAATTCACCCTTATAATTTTCCATACTCCAATATGGCTTTATTTCATCTAGTCAACTATCATCATAAATTCAACTTTTTACTAAGTCTGGTCGTTCATGTTTATTTCAAAAATTATCTACATAATAAAAATTCTCTTTAAAATAACCATCATTAACTTCTACAAACTTAGATGAAAGTGGGCTTAAAAAGACAATATTTTCACGTAATTTTTCAATTAATTGTTTTATTTTTCCATTATAATTCTCTTTTAATAAATTATTTATTTGGTCTTCTAAATTCATATTATTCTTTTAGTAAATAAAAAATCTTCTATTTTTTATTAGTTGTTTAATCTTTAAGTATCTAATACTACTTACATTTCTACTATTCATAATAATTTTCTTCATCATTATCATCATCATCTTCAAGTTCATACTTTTCCACTTCTATTTCATCAGCACCTTTTTCTAATATAAATTTCAAACAACAACCCGGATTAGGGTATTTTTCTATTTCTCATATTCTATTACTAAAAACTTCTTCAAGATTAATATAAATACTATCATCCTTTTCTATATAAGTATATTCATCATCTTTAAACCAATAACTAAACTCATTTTGGAACATTTCTATACATTCAATTTTATCGTCTTCTGTTTTCATACAAACCTTGTCAATTCATAAATCACTAATTTCTAGTTCATCCACTATATAACTATCTGTAATTATATGAATTTCTTTAACTTTATCAGGTTCTATAAACAACTCACCTCATAAATTTTTATTAAAAGCAAAATATTCTAATCCATCTCATCAAACTTCATATAAAAATTCTAGTAAATGAGAAAAATATTTATTATCCCTTTTAAAAATATATTTTTTTTCTATAAACGCCATTTTTTTTTGGTTATGCATTTTTTTTAGTTATGTATAAAATAATAGACTATGAATTTGCTAATAGACTATAAACTTAATATACTTTATAAAGTTTAAATAAAGTATACTAAATTTACAATCTATAATTATAAAAATTATAGATTGTTTTATTATTTAACTTTTAATTTATAAAAGATGGTAGAACCTTTTGAAATTTCATGCGAAATCAAGCTTTATGAAATTATAGATGACAAAAAAAATTAATTTTAAAATATGATGCAAATGGTAATTGAATGGACAATAGTACAGACGGTTTGCATTTGGATACAAAATATACTGTAGAGTCAATTGAAGATATAACAATTAAATGATTGAAAAGTGGAAATAGTAATTTAATTAAAGAATTAGAAGCTATATAATGGGATATTGATTCTGTATATAATAGAAACTGAGAAAAGGTATATGAAATTGATCTTTATGATTTCTTAGATAAGGATTACCACTGTAATTATTCTAATAAATCTGAAACTTATCTTGTAGTTCTGAAAGATAGAACTAAAAAGAAGTGATGGTTTCTGGATATATGGAATGATCACCTTTATGATATTTTAATAACCTTAGGTTCAAAATCAAAATTATACTAGCTGTATTTACAGCTAGTTTTTTATTACTTGTCTAAGTTTTAATAAAAAAATATAATATATAAATATTATATAATATTTAGTAATATTTAATAATTTAATTTAATATAGTATATTATAGTACTGGTGAAGAGAACAAACATCTTCACTAAAAAACTAATAAGTTAGATTTATATTACAGGTCTTAGAATAATAATTCCTTATATTAAAATGAAAGATCAAATTAACAAAATATAAATTTTAAAAAAGACAGAGATTCTATAGATGATAAACTAATTTTATATTATTATAAACTACTAGAAATGCTTAATTTGTTTAATAGGAAAAAGATTATTTATTATAAAGGAAATCCTAATGGTAATCATGCTTATATGGATGATAAAGGTATATGGCATGTTATTAATGACTGAAAGAAAGTAGCTAGTGGAGAAGATGTAAAAGACTTTGATAATATGGATTATGCTTATAAAGATGAAGACTGGATTTGGCACCTTATCAGAAATTGACAAGAAATAATTAAAGGTCATGATGTATATTCCTTCTTAAATGATGATTATAGTTATATGGATGAAAACTGAACTTGGCACCTTTTTAGAAATTGAGAAGAAATAATAAGTTGATATAATGTGAAATCCTTTAGTAATGGCGACTACGCTTATCAAGATAAAGATAATATCTGGCATCTTATCAGAAATTGAAAGGAAATAGCTAGTGGATTAGATGTTGATTCTTTTAACAATGGTGATTATGCCTATCAAGATGATAATGATATCTGGCATCTTTTTAGAGATGGTAAAGAAATAGCTAGTGGATTAAATATATACTCTTACAATAATAGCGATTATAAATATAAAGATAAGGAAGGTATCTATCATCTTCTTAGAAATGGTAAGGAAATAGCTAGCGGTAAATCTGTACGTTCTTATAATAACGGTGATTATGCTTATGAAGATAGGAATGGGATTTATCATCTTTTTAGAGATGGCAAAGAAATAGCAAAAGGACCAAATGTTGATTCTTTTAACAATGGTGATTATGCTTATCAAGATGATATTGGAATACGGCATCTTATCAGAGATTGACAAGAATTAGTTCGTGGTACAAGTGTATATTCTTATGATAATAAGGACTATAAATATAAATATTGAAATTATGAATGGTCCCTTGTTAGAAATTGAGAAGAAATAGCTAGTGGACTAAACGTTAACTCTTATAACAATGGTGATTATGCATACTTAGATTCAGAAAATATACGGCACCTAATCAGAGATAAAAAGGAAATAGCTAAAGGGACAGATGTTGCCTCTTATGATAACGGAGATTATGCCTATAAAGATTATGAATGAAAACGACATAGGTTTGATAAAAATTGAGTTCCTATTGCTGATTAAGAACCAATTTTATATTATCAACTACTGAGAATGATTAAAATATTAAATAAAAAAGAAGCTAGAAAATTAGATTCTTATCACAATTATGGAAACGGTGATTATAAATATGAAGACAAAGAATGAATTGAACACCTTATTAGAAATTGAAAAGAAATAGCTAGTGGATTAGCCGTATATTCCTATGATAATAATGATTATGCTTATAAAGATGAAAATAGAATCTGGCATTTAATTAGGGGTGGGAAGGAAATAACTAGTGGATGTAACATATATATGTCTTAATGATAATTGTATTTATAAAAATAATGAATAGTAATAATATAAAGTCCTATAAACCTTATAAACTAAAAATTAAAAATTAATTTTTATAATTTTAAATTTTATATTATAAATTAATAAAAATGACTAACTTGTCTAATGGAAAAAATAAGAAAGTCCTTTATTATAAAGGACATCCTAATGATAATCATGCTTATATGGATGAAGATGGTATATGGCATGTTATTAATAACTGAAAGGAAGTAGCTAGTGGATTAGATGTTATTTCTTATGATAATGGTGATTATGCATATATGGATGAGGATTGAATCTGGCATTTAATTAGGGATTGACAAGAAATAGCTAGCGGTAAACGGGTAAATTCTTATGATAGTGGTGATTATGAATATAAAGATAAAAATTGAACATATCACCTTTTTAGAAATGGAGAAGAAATAGCTAGTGGATTAGATGTTGTTTCTTATTCTAACGGCGATTATAAATATAAAGATAAAGAGAAAATTCGGCATCTTATTAGGGATTGAAAAGAAATAGCTAGTGGATTAGATGTTATTTCTTATTCTAATGGTGATTATGCTTATCAAGATAAAGACTGAACATATCATCTTATTAGAAATGGTGAAGAAATAGCTAGCGGATTAGATGTACATTCTTATGCTAATAATGATTATGCTTATAAAGATGAAAACGAAACATGGCATCTTCTTAGAAACTGACAAGAAATAGCTAAAGGATTAGAAGTACATTCTTATTCTAATGGTGATTATGAATATGAAGATGAAAATGGGATAGGGCACCTCATTAGAAACTGAAAAGAAATAGCTAGTGGTAGATTTATAAAATCTTATGATAATGGTGATTATGCATATGTAGATAAAGAATGAAAATGGCATAAATTTGATAAAGATGGTAATCCTATAAATTAATTAACTTTTTATATATTCACTAATTAAAAAATGACTGAAATATTAAGTGAAGAAGAAGCTAAAAAATTAGATTCTTACCACAATTATGGAAACGGTGATTATAAATATGAAGACAAAGAATGAATTGAACACCTTATTAGAGATGGAGAAGAAATAGCTAGTGGAATCTATGTGTTTTCTTATGAGAACGGTGATTATAAATATCAAGATAAAGATGGAATTGAACATCTTATCAGAAATGGTAAGGAAATAGCTAGTGGACTAAATGTTAATTCTTATAGCAACGGTGATTATGCCTATAAAGATAAGAAAGGTATTTGGCATCTTATTAGGAATAATAAGGAGATAGCAAAAGGATTAGATGTATATTCTTATAACAACATGGATTATGCTTATCAGGATAATAAATGAATATGGTATAGATTTAATAAAGAATGATATTTTATTTGCTAGGATAATCAATTTTATATTATAAATTAATGAAAATGGCTAAAATATTAAATAAAAAAGAAACAAGTAAACTAAATTCTTTTGATCCTTATATAAAAAGGGGGTTTTCTTATATGGATAGTTATTGAACACGGCATCTTATTAGGAATTGAAAAGAAATAGCTAGTGGGTTAGGTGTTATTTCTTATGATAATGGTGATTATGCTTATAAAGATAAAGAAAAGATTCGGCATCTTATCAAAGATTGACAAGAAATAGCTAGTGGATTAAATGTATATTCTTATGAAAATGGTGATTATGAGTATCAAGATAAGAACTGAACATATCACCTTATTAGAAATGGTAAAGAAATAGCAACAGGTAAATCTATGTATTCTTTTAACAATGGTGATTATGCTTATCAAGATGAAAACTGAATATATCATCTTATTAGAAATGGAGAAGAAATAGCTAGCGGATTATTTGCACGTTCTTATGATAATAATGATTATAAATATCAAGATAAAGATGGAATTGAACATCTTATTAGGGATTGAAAAGAAATAGCTAGAGGAATAAAGGTTAATTCCTATAATAATGGTGATTATGCTTATCAGGATAAAGATTGAACATATCACCTTATTAGAAATTGACAAGAAATAGCTAGCGGACTATTTGTTGATTCTTATGACAGTGAGGATTATGCTTATAAAGATAAAGACTGGATTTGGCACCTTATCAGAAATGGCAAAGAAATAGCTTCTGGTTTATCAGTATCTTCTTATAATAATGGTGATTATGAATATCAAGATGTAGATGGGATGCGGCATCTTCTTAGGAATAGCAAAGAAATAGCAATAGGTAAATGGGTAAATTCTTTTAATAATATGGATTATGCCTATATGGATGAGGATTGAATCTGGCATTTAATTAGAAATTGAAAAGAAATAGCTAGTGGATTAGATGTTGTTTCTTATGATAATGGTGATTATGCATATATGGATGAGGATAAAATCTGGCATGGATTTGATAAAGATGGTAATCCTATAGATTAATTAACTTTTAAGGTATTAACTAATTAAAAAATGACTGAAATATTAAGTAAAGAAGAAGCTAAAAAATTAAATTCTTATTATGATTATAAAAACGGTCTTTATTCTTATAAAGACGAAAATGGAATTGAACATCTTATCAAGAATTGACAAGAGATAGCTAGCGGATTAAAAGTACATTCTTATGAAAATGGTGATTATAAATATGAAGATGAAAATGAAATTGAACATCTTATTAGAAATTGAAAAGAAATAGCTAAAGGACTAACTGTACGTTCTTATAATAACGATGATTATGCTTATCAAGATGAAGATAGGATCTGGCATCTTATTAGGAACTGAGAAGAAATAGCTAGTGGATTAGCCGTATATTCTTATGAAAACGGTGATTATAAATATCAAGATAAAAATGGGATTGAACATCTTATTAGAAATAACAAAAAAATAGCCAGTGGATTAATTGTATACTCCTATGATAATGGTGATTATAAATATCGAGATTGAAAATGAAAACGACATAAATTTAATAAAAATTGAATTCCTATTGTTGGTTAAAAAAATAATTTTATATTATAAATTAATAAAAATGACTAAGATATTAGATAGGGAAGAAGCTAGAAAATTAGATTCTTATTGTGATTATGATAATGGTGATTATGCTTATCAAGATAAAGACTGGATCTGGCATCTTATTAGAGATTGACAAGAGATAGTCAGCGGTATAGAAGTTAATTCCTTTAATAATGGCGATTATGCCTATAAAGGCAAGGACATGCGCTGGCATCTTATTAGAAATAATGAAGAAATAGTTAGTGGATTGGATGTCAATTCTTTCAATAACGGCGATTATGCTTATAAAGGTGAGGACTTACGCTGGCATCTTATTAGAAATAATGAAGGAATACGACATTTTTTTAAAAATGGTAAAGAAATAGCTAGTGGAATAGTTGTACGTTCTTATGATAATGGTGATTATGCATATATGGATGAGGATTGAATCTGGCATTTAATTAGGAATGGAGAAGAAATAGCTAGTGGTTTAGATGTAAAATCTTTTGACAATATGGATTATACTTATATGGATGAAGAATGAAGATGGTATAGGTTTGATAAAAACTGAAATCCCATTGATTAGAAACTAATTTTATATCATAAATTAATAAAAATGGCTAATATAATGTCTTCTTTTGCTTCTATAGAATGAAAAAAAGAACATATTGATAATTTTGTTAAAAAATATTTAGTAAATTATAACAAAAATGATGGTAAAAGTCATAAAAAATATTATTATCTTGATCTAAATAAGGTTATTCCTATATGAGAGGAATCAGAGAACCAGGACATTAGAGCAGAAAGATATAATAAATGGGGTGTATCTAATTTCTTTATAAGTGAACCAATTGATGATTCTGGAGAATTAACTTCTGAGAATGTATGGAAAATTGAGAAATTATGAGATTCATATGAAATAACCTGAGTTATACAAACCCCTTGGTCAGCACCTACACAAGTCTTTTATAAATTAATAGAGGATAATCCTGAATTATCTTTTGAGTTTAACTTTAATGAAGAATTTGACGAATATAGCTTTTGAATAATAAAAGGTAAAGATTGAAAAGTTATTTTAGATAAATTCTATAACTTAGATGAATTTGTTAATAAAATAATAGAAAAAACTAAGGAAGTCCTTAAAGATAATTATTGAGATAAACTTAACTTAGAAAATGATTCTGAAAAGGCAGAGAAAATAAATGAAATTTTTGAAAAAAATAGAGAAGAGATTATTAAGGAAATAAAAGAAAAATTAAAATCAGGATATAATGATGAAAAATATAATGAAATGATTCAAGCTTTAGATCAATATTATGAACTAAAACTAGATACATTGATTGATAACTTATTAGAAGATTGATCTTTTTTATAAAAAAATTGATAGAATTAATATATAAAAAAGGCAGGGATAAACTTTAATCTATTCCTGCCTTTTTTATATACTAATATATTGACTAACTAATTAACTATCCTAGTTCAATTTTGATTAGGTTCTATTTCTGGTGACATTACGCCTAGATCTGTAGCCTTAACTTTTCAGATAGATACAACTAAATATTTATCTACTTGATTAATAGCATCTTCAAGCTTTTTTATTTTTTTTACTAATGAATTATATTTCATATTAATCACAGGTATTGTGTCTGTACCAAAAAACTTTTTAATTTGTCATTTTATTGTTTCAGAGTCATTATATAATTCTTTATCTATATTTAAGAATTCTTGTTTTAATTCATTTATCTCATTTTTATCATCATTTCAATTTGTCTGGAATAATAAATCAGCTAAACCTTCTAAAATTGTATTATAAGCTCCTAAGAAAGAACCTATTTTTTCACCAGTATTTACATTAAATACAACTTTTTTTCTTCCATCATAAAATACCATAAACTCTGGTCAGAATTTTTCTTTGATTAAAAGATTATAATCTGCTAATTTCTTTCATAATTGTCAAACATCTATATTTTCTAATAAGAAATGTATTTGTTCAGGTGTTCATTCTACTATTGGGATAATAACTTCATTAGCTTTTTCTTCTAAATAAGATTGTAATGCTTGTTCCAATCCTTTTTCTTTTACTAAATATCATAAAATAGCTGTTGCAATTAATCAATCAGGATTATTTCTTTCTGTGTTTCTAATATAATTAATCATCGCTAATAATTTTTCCTCATCCTTTTCATCTATAAACCCAGCTTCTTTCAATTCTTTAATTCAAACTCAACCATATTTAGTTCAACTAGCCTCACCTCATACTTCATTATAAGCAGCAATTCTAATAAAAAATCAGTTTAATGGATTATCTTTAGATCTAACATAAATTGGTCTTAAATAAAACCCTATTTTTCAACTTGATAAAGGCACTCTATAATCATTAATAATTCTATTTGCCTCAGTAGAATATTCATTTAATGTTTCATCAGAAACAGTTTGTTGAATTTCTTTTCTTATTTCTGTCATACTTTCTTATAAAAAAAATAAAAGTATTTACTATTATACTTTGTTAAAATTTATTAAAAAAATTTTTTTAACGTACTATTCCTTAAGTATAAGAGTAATAATTAGAGAATAAAAGAACCAATTGTTTTTAAATCAAAAATATTTATAATTATTTAATATCATATAAAAAATACTAAGGATACTAAAAACCTTAGATTTAGAACAATTAGTCTGATATACTTATTTTATATATTTCCAACTTTAATCATAATAAAATAAGTTCATTGAATAAAAAAATAAAATTATTATTTAAATTTTACTATATTTGTTACTATATTTAACACATTTATTAATTATAAATGAATTGAACTTCTTTATACATTAGGACATTTTCTGTTTCAGAATACAAAAAAATTTACAAACACAAATTTATTTTATGAACTTATAAAGAAGTCCAATCTTTTTTTGATAATTTAAAGCTAAGATTTAATCAGGTCTTATATGTTAGTAATTGATATATAAAAATAGATATAGATAATTCTATAAGTTATGACTTAAATGATTTCAAGAATAATTTAATAAAAAAGATAAAAATTAACAACCAAGAAACCTGAAAATCTTGATTTGAACATATTTTTCGTTTCTTAAGTGAAAAACAAAAAGAACTATGAATTAAAGGAGTTTATAAATATATTGATGAAATAACATTAGATTATGATAGTTGATTATCATTATTTTCTGATAAATCTAAATTATTGGAAACAGATAATTTAAATCTTTTAAAAATTTCTGATCAGAAATATATTTTAGACTTTTTTTATCAAGACATTATTAAAAATAAAAATAAAATGATGTTTAAATTTTTAGATAAATTTGATTTATTTAATTATATAATTTTCATTCAAAATAAATATCCTTTTTTAACATTAGAAAAAATATTTATTACCAAAATATTAGATTGAACAAATGTTATTAACTGACAATTTACATTCAAAATTAATACAGGTTTTATAAATAAAATTTATTATGAAACATTATTTAACAAATTATCTAAAAATATCTTTGATAAAGCATTAAAAAATGCTAGTCAGTTTAAACTGTATAAAGCTTGAATTTCCACAAGTAGAACCTTTAAATTTCTTTGATTAGATATAAAATCGCCTGTTTTGTTTTATGATTTTAGATTTAAGAAGGGAAATTCCAAAAGAATATTGAATTTTATTTGAAAAAAATATTTTAAAGACTTTGAAATAAATAACTATAATAATCAATTTTTAATTAAAAAATTTTGACAAAAAAATAACTCAAAATGAATTAGTTTTATTCTTGAACAATATAGAAATAAACAATTATATGATAATAAAGAATATATCTTATATCAATGAATTAATAATTTCCTTTGAATTATAGAAAACATTATTCCTAATGTTAGAAAAAAAATTAATCTAAGAACTAAAACTGAATTAGAAATTTCTAAGATAATTAAAACATTTTCAAATAAAGAAACTGAAATTATTGTTAATTTTATAAATCAGATATTAGAAATTAACAATAAGCATAACATTTCATATTCTAATATCTTAAGTAATGTAAATTTAAATAAAATTGGGCAAAAACAAAAAATTAATTTTATTAAGGAAATTGTTAAAGAAATAGAAAGATCTAAACAAAAAAATAAAAATTATTATAACTGACTTAAACAAAAACTTCTAAAGATATTAGAACATCATGAAAATTATTACAAAAAAATACAAAGAAATAAAAAATTTAGTAATTCCTTTAAAAAGAAATTAGGAAAGATTATAGAACAAAATAAAGATAACCCTAGGTACTTTAAAAAAGAATTAAATAAATTAGTTAGGAATTATAAATACATAATTTTTCTATTAAATAATTCCATACATTATAAACTTAAAAAAAGAAAAGAAAATAAAAATAATAAAGAAACTTATGATCTGTCTATTAACAATAAAATTAACTTAAACATTATAGATAAACTTATTGACAAAAATAAAAATATTTTTTATAAACTATCATGATTTTTATATAAATTAGAAAATAAAAGAAAAAATAATCTAGAAATATATAATTTAAAAAATTTAAAAATTATAGTTAATAAAAAAATTGCAACAGATTATATTTCAGAAAAAGCTATTAACCAAATAATGGATGATAAAAGAATTCAGATATCAAATGAAATTTTAGAAAAAAATTTCAAAATTAACCTTAATAAAGATAATCTAAGTAAAAATAAATATAAAAAAATAAAGCTAGGAATGAAGAAACATGATCTAATTACTTTTTTTGAACAGTATTTAGATAAAATGAATAAAGAAATTGATAAAATTAAAAAAAGACAATATAAAAAATGAAACTTTCAAGATATTATAATTTTAACTAAAAAGGAACAAAAAATTTTAGAAATTTTAGAAGATTTTAAAAAAGAAAAACAAGGTAAGAATATTTTCTATAATATTTCTAAAATTAATAATTTTCTTAGAAAAAGAAAGGAAATATTAACCTTTATTTGGTGGAATAATTTCAAAAAAACTTCAAATGTATCTAAATGATTATTTGAAACAATTAAATGAATTTCAGATTTATGGAACATGTTAGAAATTAAAGTTATAAACAAAGAACTTAAAAACAAAAAATATAAAAAATTTAAAGAACAAAATGCTAAAGTTTTATTTAAAGAAAAGATTAAAGAATTTTATAAACAAAATAAAAAACAAAGTCTTTCTAATTTCCAAGAGAAAGATGGACAAAATTATTTAGAAATATTAGAAAATAAAATAATTAATAAACTTAAATATAACTTTTCTAAGAATTATACCATCTGAAATAGAAGAAATATTTTAGTTTATTCTTTTTTCTATCTAAAAGCTAGAAAACAATATTTTGAAGATAAGAAAAATAAGTTAGCTATTAATAAAATCAATGATATAATCAATAATTTTGAAAAACTTTTTAATATTGATGATTATATTGAAGAGCATTGATTTAATAACTATTATAACATAAAATCCTTAGCTACGTAGTTTTCTAATTTAAATTTAATTTTTTTCTTAATAATTTTATTTGAAGCCTATAATTTATTAGGTTATCTTTTTCTATTATCTATTTGTAAAAAATATACTTTTTATTTTTATTTTTTTAATGATAGTATCTTTTTATTAATTTTATATTAAGATTTTCCTTCTATCACTATATTATATATAAATGTTATAAAACACATATTTTATATAATATTTTTGTTTATAATATTATTTCTTTTTTTTTATTTTTCCTAAAGTATATATAAAATACTTTATTTTTTTATATTTTAAAAATTCTAATAATGCCTAAAGCTTCAGAACAAACATCATGGAATAATATAATTGAAGAAATTGATGAAGAAACAGGTGAGGTTTATTTAAATATTCAGCCATTATATCAAGCAGTAAAATGATGATATCCTATAAATGATGCCTGTGAAGTAGAAGACGAAGAAGATAAATATATTTGACTTGCTTATGATGGCAATGGTAAATTATGGACTTATAATGACCGGGAAACAGAAAGTAATTCAACTTATATTGACCCAGAAAATATAACATTAGAAGAACTGGAAAGTGAAGTAAAAAAGTTAATAAAACAACTAATTTAGATTATATTTTTAACAGCTTTTTTATACAATAAAAGAATATAATTATTATTTTAGTAACTATATAATTTTTATGTTTTAAATCATTATTTATTATCATAATGGTAGATCTAAGTATAAAAGATTTATTTGATTATTCTAAATTTTTATTTTTTAAGAATGATCTTATTAATTGATATTGAATATTTAAAACAAGTGTTTCAAATAGAAGTCTTGGTAATGATAATAAAACTGTAGAAAAAAGTATTGCTTATATAATGGATACAAAATATATTGATGATTCTAAGTTAGAATTTGTAATTAGAATTAGACATGAAACTTATATAAAACAAACATGAGAATTAATATGGAAAACAACAAAACCATGGGATTATATTGTTTCAATTATAAAAAACTGAGATGAAATATCTATTCTTATAGATGGAAAGAATATAGATTGAACTACTGAACTTGAAGAATTAACAAGTTTTGTTAAAAGTAGTGAATTATGGGAACAAACACATATTGATAAATATTCTGAATTTTGGAATAATGAAAAAAACTATAAAGAATATAGTAATATTTATGATACTGTTAGATTAATATTATTTATAACTTTAGCTAAATTTTTGTTAGAGAATATTGCAACAGATATAAAATTATATGAAAGCTATGATCTATATAAAAATTATTCAGAAGATTCTCTTTTTATAGAAAAAAAGAAAGATAAAAAAGCTTCTTTTATAGAACTACATAAAATTATATCAAATTTAGACTGAAAATATATAATCTATAGTTTTGATTTTATAGATCCAGAGAATGGTTTAATAAAGGCTTTTGTTTCTTTTAAAGACATAAACAATAATGTTCAATTTATTATAGTAGATTATCATGACTTAAGTTACTACTTTTTATGAAAAATAGATAATTCATTGCTTGATGATAATACAATTAGTAATTTTATTAAAGATTTAAAATGGAAAAAATGAAAACTCTGATATTATAATTCAATTGTAGAAATATCTGAAGGGATTCAAAATTTTGCCAAAGAAATAATAGATTTACTTCAAATAAAAAATAAAGAAAAAAAAGAAGAAATAAAACAAAGACAGATATCAGAAAAGAAAGCTAAAGTCGAAGAAAAAATTAGATTGGTTCTAAATAATTTTAAAAGAATTGATTTAGTAGATTATGAATATGAAAAAATTGGTGATAAAATAAAATGATATTTAAAAATAGAATATCCGTTTAATTTGGACAATTGAAATAATACTGATATTATTTCTATTGATTTTTCTTGATTACAAACATGAATTGGTGATAATTGAATAATAGAAGTGTTTAAGGTTTACAAAGATATTTGGGAAGAAATTGTTAACCCACAAATTAACAAAATTGAAACAGAAATTTCTGTATTAGTAGAATCATTATATAATAAGAATGAATCTTATTTGCAAGATATTATTATACAATATATTTTAGAACAGATTTGATGACCGCAAATAGTTAATAAAGTAGATTCACTTTTTTATAATACTGTTTTAAAATAACAATTTTATATTTATTAAAATATAAAAAATGTATAAAGAAATGATAATTTATTCAGACACAATTAAATGAATATTATCAGATTTAGTTAGTTGAGAATGCTGATTAGAATGTATTAAAAATAATTTAGATAAATTACTAGGTAATACAATAAAATGTGATTATATTATATCTTGAAATAAAGTATCATGATATCTTATATTAAACTATAATTTAGATAAAAATTATAATAAATTAATTCTAAAAATATCTTTTAAATTTGATAGTTCAGAAGATTTTTCTTATGAAAAAGCAATTAACATAGATAATTATATATGATTGAACATAAAACAAATTATAGATAAATTCTTAACAGAAATTGTCCCTGAGTATTTTTCTAGCATCTATAATTTTAATAATTTAGAAGAAATTAAAGTAGAACTTTTAAGAAATACTAATAATACCACTACTACTAATAATAATGATGATGATAATCATGATAACTATTTATATTGTTCATTTTTAGAAGAAGATAACAATATGGAAGAATTAGATGAATGTAATTATGATGATTCTTGTGGTAAGTGGATTGGATACGGTGCTGCAACAACAATATATATTGATGCAAAAAATTTAAAAGAATGTTTAAAAAAATGAACTAATTTTTTCGATTCCGCACAATTAACACTTAGAATAGATGAATTTTCTAATGGGGATTATGAGGAAGGTTATAGTTCAGAAACTATCTATATACAAATAGAAAGAAATGATAATAAAGTTGTTATTTCATGATATAGTTTGGATGAGACTAATAAAATTAAAGAAATAACAGTTGAAATTGATGAAAATAATTTAGATAAAACAGTATTTGATATTATAATTTCTACGCAAGAAATAGTAAATAGTATTTTAGGTAGTGATTATACAAATGGATGTAGTTATGGAAGTGATTTAATTAAAGAAAAATAAAGATTTAATTTTATATTTTAAAAAAAAATGAAAGATATTAAATTTAGATGAAAAGAATATTATTCAAATAAATGGGTATATGGTTATCTTATAGAAATTGATTGAGAAAAATATATCTTAAAAAATATTGAAAAGACAAATGAAACTAATAAAGCATTAGTAGAATATCAACCTATTTATTATAAAGTTAAGTCAGATACTATTTGACAATTTATAGGTATTCTAGATAAAGACGGTAAAGAAATCTTTGAAAATGATATTGTAGAAATTTTAGAAGGGGCAAAACTTTGAATTGTAGAATATGTAACTATCGAAAATATGAAATTCATTTGCGAAGATTGAAAAATGGTCTGATTTTATGTTAAAGATAAAGATTGAAATTATTGGTATTTTTCACATGATGTTAAAGTAGTTTGAAATATTTTCGATAATAAAAAATTAATCAAATAAATTTGATATAAAATCAAGTATTTATATATATTAATTATTTAATTATTAATATTCTTTATCTATAGAATTTGTTATTTTCCATATACAAGTTCATTTCTTTTCATCTATTTTACCGGTTTCTAATTCTTTTTCTTCTACTAAAATTTCAAATTGTCATTCAGTATATCATTCATCAATTTTATTAAATATTTCCTGTTCATCATCTTCTGTTAAGAAAAGATCATCACTGCCTAATATAATATAACTTATTGTAAAAATTTTATTCCCATTATCATATAATAAATTTGTTTCTAACATTTGTTTATTCTTATTAATATAAATTTCTTTATGATTTATACTTTAAAAAGTAGGAAGCTTCTTAATAATTAAAGTATATTTGTAATATATACTAGCAAAACACAAAAAAGCAATATTTTTAAAATCTTTAAATGATTAAATAATAATTTAAACAGTATTTATGATTATAAAACAATCTTTTATTAAATGTTTTCATTGTTAAGTTTTATTTAATTAAAATTAAATTAAAAATGTCAGCAGTATCAAAATTTAAAGATATATTTAATAATGAAACTAAAATATTAATATTATGAACTGTGCCATGAAATGAATCGTTAAAAAATAATGAATATTATTCTAGTCCTAAAAATTCTTTTTGGGATATTATTTGATATGTTTTAGAAATTGATAACTTTAAAGAAAAAGATTATAATTCAAAGATCGAACTTCTTCTAAAACATAATATTTGACTTAGTGATGTGATATCTAAGGCAAATAGAAAAGAAAGTAGTTCATTAGATTCTGATATCTATGATGTTCAGACACATAATTTAATAAATCTAATAAAACAATTACCTAATTTAAAGGTGATAGTATTTAATTGAAAAAAAGCATATGAAATTTTTACTAAGGAATATCCTAATTTTAACAAAGAATTCCCTAATATAGAACTTATTTCTTTACCATCAACTAGCAATAGTAACGCTAGAATAACAAAAATAGAAAAAAGTAAGGAATGGAAAAAATATTTATCACCATTTTTAGAATAAAATAAAGATTTTATTTATTTTAAATTGATATATTAAATCTAAGTTTAAGTTTAATAAAACTTATAAAATTTAATTTCTTTTAAGGTATAAATATTGTGTAATATATAATTTGTAAGTTTACAAGTGACAGTTCTATTTTATTTTTTCTTATAAAAAATATTATGGCACAAACAACTTGATTTAGAAAAGATATTCAGGGTAAATGAAACGATGGTGAACAATTAATTATAGAAATTTTAGATCAACTTTGATTTAAATATGATTATTTAGCTAATAAGCATTATCATTATGATTTTGAAATAGATTTAAACTGAACACAGGATAATATCTTAAAAAAATATTTTCTGAATAAATCTAATTGAAAAGAAATAATAACATTAGATTCTAAAAATAATCTATTTAAATTTAATAATTGAAGATACTATATTCCTTTAGAAATAGTTAATAACTGATTTTTAATAGCTAATTATGATTATTTAAATATCTTTAATAATGATTTTAATTGAAATGATATTAGAAAAGAAAATAGGGAATTTGTTTATTTGACATTAGATGATTTTCTAAATTTAGATATTCAGAACATTGATATAAAATTAAATAATAAGATAAAAGAAAAGCAAATTTTATTAAATTTAACAGATTTTAAAAATAAGAAGGATCTAAAAGATACCTTAATTTATTTAATGCATTTTAAATATCAAAATACATATTATTTAGATAATTTTAATTTAGAACCCTTTAATGATAAAAAACTAGATAGAATAGAAAACTTTTATAATGAAAATAAAGAACTAGTGGATAAAATATTAAATATTTCACAACAAAATTTTTTAATTCCAGTTTATTTAATGTTTTCTACAGGTTGGTCTACAGAAACATGAATGACAGGTACAGATTTTATAGCTAGCATTTCTACTAAACATAAGAAGATTTATCTTTTAAATAAGGAAGAAGTAATTAGATTAGTAAGGGAAAAATTATTTGATAAACAAAAAGATTTTTTTATTATAAAAGCTACTTTAAATAAAATTAGTAATAAAGTAGATCAAAGGACATGAATAGAAAATATTTGGCAATCTAATTATTGATTTGTTAATGTTCCTGCAAATTCTTTAATGGAATTAGATTTAAGTGATTGAAAATATGAGATCTTTTATTATAATTAAATATAATTAAAATTAATTAATAAATAGAAAAATGAATATTAAAATATTTTAAGCTTTTAATGATGGTTATATGTAAAAAATCTTATTTTCTAATCTAAATATAAAAAAAATTAAAGATGCTATTAAAAGAAGCTATAGAAAAACCTAATTTATCTACGGATATTGAAATTGTGGGTTTTGATCAAAATAATTTAAGATTTATAGATAATTTATTAAAATGAAAAGAATATAATATAGATATAATTTTAGATTATCTAATAAAAAAAATATAATTGATAATAATTTTAATTTACAAGATAGATATCCTCTAGAAGAATTAGAACTAAAGTTTTGTAATAAATTTGATTTATTGAATTTACTTATTGAAAAGTGTTTAATAAAATCTGATAATTAAATTTATACAAATTATACAAATTATTCTATTTTTTATAAAAAATTAATTTATTCTAACTTTATTTTTATAAATTCCTATATTAGTTTTTTGTTTGATATTGTTTTTATATTAAAAAAATTTATTATTAGTAAGGTTTATTATTAAAATATATGATATGACTATTTATATTAAGGAATTAATTAGTAATATAGATAACAACATTCAAAATTTAGGTATTTTTTGATTAACAGAACATAATGTTGAAATTTTTAGCGATTTGATTAGTAATACTTTAAATCTAATTTTAGATAATTGAACTAAAACTATTTCCTGAAAGGACCTAGATGAAATAGTAAATAAAATCATTAATTCAAAAGAATATAAAATAAGTTTAGATTGAATAATTAAAAATTATAAACTGGACTGTAAAGAAAATATATATGATCTTTATAAAAAAAATGAATTTATAGAATATTTTATCTCAGATACAAATAAGAACTGAAAAGATCTGAATTTAAATGTTATTATGATTGATTGAATTAAAAGGTTTTTAACAGAAATTTGAAAGGAAATATTAACTAAATCTTTAAAAAATTTAAAATAAGAAGATATGACAAGTAAAACAACATTAGATGTAATTTTAGATAGGAATAAAAAATTTATTCACCAATTTGATAATTATAAACATATTGATGTAAATAAAATAACATTTAATAACAAACCAATTAAAGATTTTCTTGAAAAAAAATATAAATGAAATCAACAAGATATAGCGAATGCATATAAAAAAATAGATATCTTTTTTAATGAATACAAAATTCAGAATAAGATTTATCCATTTATATATAGAAATATTGAAGATAAAAATAAAATCAAAAAGTTATTTGATTGATTATTTTTAGATTTAGACAATAGATGAAATACAGAATTTAATATTTATAAATTTAGAAGATTTAATAATTTAATTAGATTTATAAATTTAGAGAAAATTAGCAAATTAAAAACTAAATGGTCAATTGCAAGCGAATATACATGGATAAAGGAACTAAATAAAGGAAGTGTTCTTCAAGATATGTTTATTTTATATAAAAATTTTAATAAAGATTGAACGGAAAAAAGGGCATTAGAAGATACGTATACTTATATAAGAACACAACTTAAAAGATGAAGCGTTCTTAATCCTTACTTGATATCTATTTTATTAAATAAATATAAATGAAATAATTTATTAAGCCTGGTTCATAGTTGGCAATCTTATCAGTTATGATTTTATGCAAGTGAATATAAAAAATACTATTGTAATGATCTGAATAGTCTTAATGATAATATAAAGCTTTTGGATAATCTTATTCAAGAAGATTATTCAGATAGAAAAAAGTGAAAAGACGTAATTGAAACTAATTTCAATTTTGCAAAAAGAAATATTTATAATTTTTATAAAGATAAAAATATTGATACAGTTATAGTTTGTCCTCCTTATTATGATATAGAAGAATACGATAATAGTTCAGGTGAACAAAGTTGATATAAGGATTATGAATGATTTCTAAAAGATCTATTTAAAATGATAGATAATGGAATTAAAATAACAAAGAAATATTTTATTTTAATTATAGCAAATAGTAAGAAGTATAAATTATTAGATGAATCATTAAAATATCTAGAAAATAATTATATAAATAATAAAAAAGGTAAGATATTAGATTTTATTCAGATTAATAAAAAATCTAACATTAATATGTCAAATTATTTAAATCAAAAAATAGAAAATGGTGAATTTGCTATTGTCTTTATGAAGGATTAACTATATTAAATAAATTTAAATTTAGATTTTAATTTTTTTATAAAAAGAATAGACTTTAAGGTCTATTCTTTGTTTTTTTAATTTTTTAAATAGAATAATAAAATTAGACTTAGACTTAGGATTATTATAAATTATAACAAGTCGAATATATTATTTTATATATTCAATAATTTCATCCCAGACACCTATATTCTGTAGGTCTTTCTTAATATGTCTATCAATTCTATCTATAGCTTGTTTTACTTGTTCTTTATCAATTCCTTTTTCTAACAGTAATCTAATCATATCAGGTTGTATTCAGTATGTTCAGTTAATTGCAGCAAAGAAAGGTGTTATAGGAAACATATCTAACCATTTAGAACTACTAATATCAGCACCATTATCTATTAATTTTTCAACACATTCAAGTGTATTATTTGCTTCAGGATGATGAGTTTTTATTAATTGAACTATTAGTGGTATTTCTGGACTACATTCAAATCCACCATCTTTAATACTAGGATTGTCAGGACATCTTTCTATAAATTTAATAAATTCAGAAAGATCTGATTCATTATAAACATCACAAATTGTTCTTTGACAATCTAATTTATCAGACTTAAACAATCAGAACATTTTTAATTATTTTATAGAAATAAAAGGAAGATTAAGGTATTTTAATATATACTTTATAAAAGTATATTATTTAAATAAATAATTTATAATTTACTTAAAGTATTAAAATAGTTTTATATAATTACATTTCCTTAAATAGTGTTATTATTTAAAAAAATAAAAGTTCTATATTATTTTAAATTCATATTATAGTTAGATGAAATATTTTAATAGAATGAACTTAATTTTTAATTTAACAAATTGATTTTTTGTTTATCAGGAAGAACAAGATTTTTTTGAACAAAATTTTAATTATTCTTTTGAAAGGTTTCAATCAAATAATTTTCAATGAACTAAAAAATTAAATCTGATTAGTATTGATACAATCTATAAATTACTATTTTCTAATGTTATTTTCATAGATTGAACCATAAATAATAAAATAATTACAGATGGTGCAAGGTTATTTTTACAAGAATTCTTTTTTATTTATTGGAATATTTATTTTAAATTAAATGATTTTAATTTAAGAAATCTTAATTTTTCAACATATAATGATTTTAAAATTTTTAGAAGAAAATTGTATAATTCTATTGATGAAAAAATTATCATTTTAGATAAAGAAAATTATTATAAATCTAAGAATAATTATTTGATTAATATAAAATATGGTATAGTAGATTTTTATCTTAATCTACTTTGAATTAGTCTTAAAATAGATAATATTTTTAATAAGGAATTTCATTATGAAATAAAATGAAAAGAAGTTTTTTTAGAACAAATGAAAAAAACATTAGATTATTTTTTATCAGCAAGATGGTTAAATCAAGATAATTATCAATTTTATCAAGATTTTTTAACAACAAAAGTTATTATTAGCGCAAATAGGGACATAAAGAAACTAGTTTTAGAATGAATTAATGAATGACAAAAGTTTAATAAATTTTTGTTAGTTTTGAATAAAACAGATTGTAAGGAGGATGATAAAGATGTGAAAATAAGAAAGTAATATTCTGTATATTAATAATATAATCATTCTAATTCATCGTCAGACCATTTATTAAGTAGATCAGATACTTTTATAATTTCATAGTTAATTTTATTCAAATTAATATCATCCAGGATATAGAATCAATTATAAAAATTTTTCTCAGAATTTTTAAATTTTTCATCAGAAAATTGTTCATACTTATCTAATTCTTGTCTAGGGATTTTAATAATAATAAAGTTCTCCCCTTTTCAGAATGCTTCAAACATGTTGGCTATATCATATGCAGCGATTAATGAATTAGCAAAATATAATCTAGGTTCATTATAAATATTTCAAATTCAAATACTTCATTCAGGGTTAGCATGACCTTTTAGTCATTGTTTTAATATAGAATCTAAATTTTTTTCTGGGGTTGCATGATAAACATAATCTTTATCATAATAAAGGTTATTACAATCAGACATAAATTTTTTTTTAGAAGTTAAAAAGATATAAGGATATAATATAAGAAAATTATTTTATAATAAAATATACTTTAATTTTATATAAGATATTTATCTTTTCTAAAAAAAAGACCTAATAGTTTAGGTCTTTTTATATTTATATAGATATTTACTATTAATTTCTATTAAGATTTTCAAAATTGTTCTAATACTTTTTTACTATATTTTGCCATATCTTTGTATGTAGTTAGGTATATAGAAGGAGAACCTTGGTATCAGAAAGGTAAGGTTGATAAATGTTTAAAATAATCTAAATCTTCATCTATTATTTTGCTAATTATTCAATCGTTTGTGATAGTATCTTTAATATAACCTACAATACTGTTATCGTCAAAAAAATTCCTATAATGTTCTATAAGACCGTCAAAATTTAGCGCTAAAATTAGATTACCTGTTCCTACATTTAAACTTCTATTAAATACTCAAACAGGTAAATAAAACATAACAGGATTATCTATACTTTCTTTTTTAATATTATCAAATAATTCTTTAATTTCTTGTGTGTCAATATCAGGTACAAAAAATAGATCACCGGTAGAACTAAATTCTACTACAGCACCATAATATGATCAAAAACTAGTTGCACCAAGATAAAATCAATTAAATAAGTCTTCTAATTTATTAGGATCTGTATTTAATATATCTTCTATAGGGATATTAACTTCTTTAATTAAGTCAGAAGATTCATTATTATATAGTGATAATTGTAGAATTAATTTGTTATTTTCATTTATTTTAAATATCCCTGTTATTCAAATAGTAGGATATATTATAGTATCATCATAAACTGTTCCTAAGGTTCATTCAGAATAATTTAGTATGTCTCTAATATCAACATATCATTCATTTTCTCTATTTATCATAGTATATTCTATTTTTTCAAAAATATTAAAGACTTTATTCTTTGTATTATCGTCCAATTGATCTAATATTTTGCTATATGTATTTTTAAAATTTTCTAGTCTTTCTTTTACAAGTGTTTCTTTTTCTTTTTCTGTAAATTCTTTTTCTTTACTTTTTTCATTATCTTGTATTTTTTTTAAATATCTTATTGTTGAATCTAGGTTAATACTTGTCATTTTTTTTTAATAAAAATATAAAATAAATAAATTAAGCATATTTTTATTGTTATAAAACTTTAATATCAAATTTTGTAGTAGGATTTTCTTCTATATATATAGAATATGTATTTCAATCTTTGTCTACTAGAATAATCTTAATAAATTCTGAATCTTCCTCTTCATCAGAACGGTCCCATTCCATTTCATTTACTATATATCCTTCCTTAGATAGAGAAGATATAAAATTATTTCTATTATTATCTAATTCAATTAAAGATGGTATTTGCTCTAAATATTTTTGAATAATATCTTTAATTTTCACTTCAGTTGTTTTTCAGAATAAAGACATTTTTATTTTTTTAAAGAAATTAAAATTATTATAAATATACTTTAAAAAATAAAAAAAAAGAAAAAATAAAAAAAATAAAAATATTGTCTTATGATTTGTTTTCAAAGTATAATATATTAATATATGTATAGATATATAAATTATTTTTATATTTATTTGTTTTATTTTTTTTAAAAAAAGTATATGTATAGATATATAAATTATTTTTATATTTATTTGTTTTATTTTTTTTAAAAAAAGTAAAATGCGGGATAATCTTTTAGATTATATAAAAACTATTCCTAAAAAAGAACATCATATCCATTTAGATGGTTCTGTTTTTCCTTATATTTTATCACAAATTACAGATAAGAAGACACAAAAATATATAGAAAGTCTTTATATAAAAGACATTAATCAAAGTATAGATAGTTTAGCCAATTTTCTTAAGCCTTTTCAGGAAATAAATAAATTATTACAAACTAGTGAATCCTTATATATTTTGTCATATGAATTAGTTAGATATTTTAAAGAACAAAATATAGTAGAGGTGGATGTAAGATTTAATCCACATCTTCATATCTTGAATTGACTTACTTACGAAGAAATATTAGAGGCGGTTTGGACAGGTTTTCAAGATTGACAAAAAAATTATAATTTTGATACTAATATTTGATTAATATTAGGTGCAGACAGGGAATTGCCTGAAAATGAAGTTTATAGTATTTTTTTAAAATATATAGAAGCTATTTTAAAGGTAAGAAGTAAATATCATAATCTTAAAATTTCTTGATTTGATTTAAATTGTAATGAAGCTTGAATAAGTGCTTCCCCTATGAAACATGAATTAGCTTTAAGGATGGTTCAGGATAGATGATTTAATATAATAATTCATGCTGGCGAAGTAATTAATGATAATGTATTAAAAAGATATTGAACCTTAGATCCAAGTTTATATGTAAAGCAAGCTGTTATATTATGATCTAAAAGAATATGACATGGAATATTAGCCCAATATTCTGATGAAGCGATGTCTATGTTAAAGGAAAATAATGTTGAAGTTGAAATGAATTTAACTAGTAATATTCAAACAAATTCTATTAATGATATAACACAATTCCCTTTTAAAAAATATTTAGATTTTTGATTAAAATTGAGTATAAACACAGATAATCCTGCAATAAGTTGAATTAGTTTATCAGAAGAAATAGTAAGATATATAAGAGAATTAAATATAGATTTAGAAATAATTGAAAAAATTATTAAAGTTTAAAACAAATATATTTTAAAAGAAAAAAATTTAGAATTTAATATAAAAATTATTATGCTAGATAATTATAAAGAATTAAAAAGACAATATTGAATTGAAAATATTTTAGTTAAGTTACTAATACAATGATTCTTATCTACTTGATTAATTAAATGGACAAATTTTGATGATGTAGTAAATAATATTTTAACTACAAATTTCAATGATGAAATAATTCTTATAAAAAGAAATGATAATTTTGAATTTAGACTTTATGCTTATCAAGCACAACAAGAATTAAGAAAATTAGTTGATCCAGATTATTCAATTTTAATGGATAATAATGCAGAACCTTTTTCTTTTATAAAAAATATGCAAGAATTATACTTTGATAAATTAACTGATAGCTTTTTAAAACAACCTATTGTTACCAGAGAAACAATGTCTTTACTAAATAGTTTTAAAAATAATTTATCTTTTATTGTTGGTGGTTTTGTTAGAGACGCATTATCTTGAAGAATAGCAAAAGATGTTGATTTTGTTACTGATATTCCTATTGATCAATTAAAGACAGTATTTATTAATAATTGATTTGAAATTAAGGAAATAGGGGAACATTTTGGTGTTCTTATGGTTATGAAAAATAATGAAAAGTTTGAAATAGCACTTTTTAGAAAGGATTTGTATAATGAAGGGGTAAACTGAAGAGGTGCTTCAGATATAGATATATGAAACATTGAGGATGATTTTAAAAGAAGAGATTTTACTATAAATAGTTTATATTATAATCCATTTCAAGATGTATTATTAGATCCAAATGAATGATTCTTAGATTTAATTAATAATCAATTTAGATTTATATGAAACCCAGAGGATAGAATTAAAGAGGATGTATTAAGAATACTTAGAGTATATAAATTTATGAAGAAATGATTTACACCTACAAAAGAAACATTAGGTTCTATAAGACAAAAATTTTGACTACTTTGTGAAATGTGAAATCCTGAAAGAATTAGAACGGAGATAGAAAAGTTAATTTTTTAGTAATTTTTATATCTTAAACAATAAAAAATGGATAAAAAATTATTAATTCTAAAGAATAAATATCCTGCCGACAAAATGGAAGAATATATCATATGAAAAAATAGTAATATGTTAGTTACTGATATTTTTTGAGATAATAAGGAACAAGAAGAACTTATTTCTTTATGGTATAAGGAATCTGACATTAATAGTTTAATTAATGATATAAAAGAAAATAAAGTAATAACTATCCCAATATCTGAACTTTATACTCGTAATGAAACCTACACATTTTATCATATCTTTTTTAATGAAGAAAGTTGACAATTAATGTTTGATAAATATATAAGTAACTGAAGTGTTTCGATACCCTGAAATAAAACAAATTTAAACCTAAAACGTTTATTTGAGAAGGAAATAATTACTAAGGATTGATTAGATTTATTACTAGAAATAGAAAAAAAATTAAAAAGTAAATAGTTTTATTAGTTAAAAATATAATTTTTTAAAGTATATATATACATAATTGGTTAACTTAATTTAATTCATATGAAAATAAAATGTTAGATATAAAAGAAAAAGAACAAATATTAAAATCAGATCCTTTTATTAATTTTCAAGATATGTGTAATGAATTTTATGAATTAACTAAAACAGAATTTGAAAACTTATTAAATTATATAAGCAGTATTAATAAATGAATTAAGGAAATTATAGAAAATTCATTGATGGATAGATTTAGTGTTGGTGAATATGATTTTAGTAAATTAGATGGTGATGCTAAAAATATTTTTAAAGTAGCCACTATTTCAGTATATGATATATTCAAGAAATGAGAATTTGTAGAAAATGAATATTGACATTTAGTTTTAAAGGATGAAATTAAGATTTCAGAGAATGTTATAGTACTACCTTGATTTATGTTCGAATTAGAAAGTGCAGAAGGTGATACAAATAATTGCGAAACAGATCCAGTAGGATATTTTAGTTTAAGAGGGAAAATAAAATTAGATTGAGAAGAATATTCTGTTACTAGTGATAAAGAATATGTATTAAAAATTTATTATTGTGGATGACCAATAGAAACATTTAATAATGATAAGATTAAAATCTATAATTAACTTTTTATATCTTAAATATTATAAAAAATGCATAATATCTATTTCTGACTTGTAAAAAAAACAGAAGCTGATACTTCAGAAGAAGCTAAAATTGTATTCAAAAATTTTCTAGAGGAAAATTGATTTACTTATGAATGATTTTATTCTAATTGACGTGCTGATTGGTTTGTGATAGGTGGTAGATGGAGTTGAATTTTAAAGGATCTAGAGGAATGAACAGAACTCTTTTCACAATCTGATAATAGATATAGATATAATGATTTAGGTGAGTCTGATGATGCTATGCTTTTAAACAAGAAACTTTATGATAATATAAAAAAAAGATATAAAGAATTAGCAGATTCTTTTAGTGATGATGATATTTTAATAGTAAATACTTATGATTTAGAAGAATATCCATTAGATGAAATGCCTGAGAAAGATAGTAATGGTGATACTCTTGTAGATAATTATTATATTATTGTTGTAGATTATCATTCATAATTTGAAAACCTATATTGTTAATTAGTAAAAAATAAATAAAATAATAAAAAAGACCTAGAATTTAAGAATTAGGTCTTTTTTATTATTTTATTTTTATTATTATCTTCTTCTTTGTGATTTTCTTCTTCTTTGTCAAGAACAATTTCCCATTCATCTACCTGTTTTTGGACCTTGTCAATTTGGTCATGTACCATCCCTATTTGGCATTTCTTATTTTGTTATTAAATAAATCTTTTTAATTTTATTAGCAATATTAATAAGTATAAGTTATGAAATATATTTCATAACTTATTTTATATAAAGTAAAGTTAATAGAAAAATATAAAATAACCTTAATTATTGGTTTAGTCCTATAAATTTGGGAAATAATTTAGATATAATTTTTTATAATTTTATTATTTAATAATATTTTTTGTAAGTATTTAATTAATTATGATATTTATGATATTTCAAATCAACTAATTCTTCAACGAAATCTATCATATACAAATACATATTTTATTATATCTTCAAATTTTATTTTTCACTTAATTATATCTTCAATATTACTATTAAAACCTATATCATATCACAAGTCAAATAATATTTTTGCCAAAAGCATTTTGTTAATAATATCAAAAATTTTAAGTTTTAATTTAAGTTGAATTATGGCTTCATCAGAAATATTATCTTGTACTTTTCATTTATATTTTTCTTCAATAATAAAATTGTTATTATTTGCTCTAATATAATATTGTTTAAATTCATTATCTATATTCCATATCATATCTATTATAGGGAATTCCTCCTGATCTGTTATACTAATTTCAAAATAAGTCTCTTCTTCTAATGGATTAAAACTTACTTTAAAAGATTCAACTATATTTTTAGATAAATCTAAACTATCCCCTTCTAAGAATTGGTCTAATTTTCACCAAAAGTTATTATCAAAAACATTATTTAAGTTTATAGAATTTAAAATATTACCTAGATCTTTATTTAAATCAGTAGCAATTATTTTATCTATTATTTTATTTTTCTTAATTAACATATCTATAATATAGTTGCTGTCACCTATATATAATAATTTCTTAAATAAATCTTGGAATTTATCTAAAAATCTATCTAGGAAAAATAAATATGTTTGTATATGCTTTTGATTAAAAGTAAGTTTAATTATTGTATTTAATTCATTTATTTCAATCTCAGGATTTAATATTGATGATAAATCCTTATTTTCATCTGAATTAATAAATTTCTTTATTTGTTTTATTAATTTGTTATCTGATAAGAAAATAGTTATATAACTTGTAAAAATATCAGGTGTTTTAATATTTACAGAAATTTCTATATTAGGATAGTCTATTGATAATATAAAATTCTTTTTTTCAATCCTTATAAAATAATCTTCAAGATTATGTTTGTTTTTATAAGTTAAACTGCATTTTTTTTCATAATCAAAAAAATATAATTTTATTATTTCAGGTTCTATTTCTTCATCTTCTATAACTGATCTTAATCAGTATATATCTGATAAAATTCTTTCTTTTATATATTCTTTTTCAGTGAATTCTTGGATATCTTTTAGACAAATATTTTTAAAAATGTTTCTATTATTCTGATTTATTATTTTTTGTTTTAAATAACTATTTATAATTTGTCAATCTAATTTAACAAAGTTTTCTAAATAATCTAGAAGAATTTTATATTTTTTGTTAAAATCTTTACTTGAATAAAAAAAAGTATCAATTTGCTTTTGGATAAGATCTATTATGTTATTTTTATTAAATTTAGATAGTCATAAAACTTGTTTATCTTGTGCAGTCATATTCGAATAAATTTCATATAATGTTTTATTTTGTTCATTTATATTTTTAATAGGCATTTGATAATATTGTTATAAGCTAAAATAGTATTATTATTTGTTATTATAAATTAGTTATTATAACATAGGTTAAACTTATGGTAGATCTTAAAATAATAAAACAAATATTAAGAATTAGAAGGTATTATTTTTATTTTATTTTAATCTTTAGATATATACTTTTTTGATCTTAAAGAATTTATTATTCTTAAGTATTAAAAGTTTATATAATTATCAAATCTTTCTAAAATATTATAACTTGTATAAGGACTAATTCTTTCTAAACTATTTATTAATTCTATTCAATCTATATTATTGTTATTATTATAACTTATTTTATCAATAGGAAGAATAGCTTTATCTTTAAAAATCTTAGGATATATATTTATTCATATATAAAATTCAGGTAGCCATTGTTTTTTATCATGAATTAAATGATTAAATTGGCTTCAAGAAAAATCTAAGAATATATATCAATTTTCATATACCAAGATTGTTGTTACATGATATGTATCCATTCGAACATTATTTAATAGAATTGTATCTATTTTAACTAATCAAATCTTTCTAATTTTTATATTTAATGATTTATTTATTTTTGTAATAAAATTATTTTTAATTATAAAGGTAATAATTTCTTTACTAACTGAAGAACAATTTCAATATCTTCAAATTCTTTGATTAAAATCAATATTAATATTGTCTTTAATTATATCTTTATCATATTTTTCAAATACAAAATTAATAATAGGATAAAAGGTTTCTTTTACCTTTATAGGTGATAGGTTATTTTTATTTATTTTAACCCCAATTATTTCTTTCAGAAAAGAATGATTTATCTTATTTAACATTAAAAATATTAATAAAATAAATATTAAAATATAAGAAAATATATTATATTTTAAGTTATATCTTGTTTTTTATCCTACTAATTCTAATATATTTTTATATAATTCTTAAAGTATAAATTAAATATTTAAAAATATTTAAGTAATTTTATTTTATTTATTTTATTAGTGATATTAAATGGCAGAATTATTAAATGGTTCTAATAATATTATTCAAGTTTGAAAAGATAGTAAATTCTTTGAAGAAATGTTTAATGGTTTTCTAATATGAAAAAAACAAGATAATTTTTCTGATATAATCCAATCTAAGTTAGAATATAACTTAGAAAAACTAGAACAACAATTGGAAGGACTAAGAAACAACATCAATAGAATAGATAATTTTGATTTTGAAAGTTTTTTAAGGACATATCTAGAAGAATATAATATAAGGGAATATATCAAAGGTGATAAAAAAGTAACTAATAAAAATTTCCAAGAAGATCTAAAAAAAGAATATCAATCTATTTATAATAAATATTCTTGACAAGAAAATATTTTAAACGATGATATAGATATTTATATATATAATATCCTAGATTTATTTATAGCATTAGATGATACAGTTATAAATTTAATGCCAGATGAATATTCTAGTTCATTTGAATTATTGCCTGGGAAGTATATAGAAATTCTAAACAGTTATATCGATATTAATATAAATTATATAGCTTGAAAAGAATTTTCAGAAATTTGACATAATCTAGTTTTTGAAGTTAGATTTATTAAATGAAATAAAGAACCTTTATCTAAAGAAATAGAAAAAGTAATAAAAAAATATGAAGGGAAAATATCAGTAGATAAGTCTATAGAAAATATCATTGGAAAATTAAATATAGATCTAAAAACAAAGAAATCCTTGGAATTTGAACTAGAAAATCTATTATGAAATTCTTTTGTAGAAGATGAAAAAGTATTATTAACTTTTGAAATTACAGATTTTATAAATTTACTAAATGATTTACAAAATAGAATATCTAAAGTGTCAACTAATTTATATTTGTCTTCGAAAAGATATATAGATGATAGTTTAGGTTTTGGTCTAGATTCTAGTGTTTTAGAAACAGAAGAAGATAAATATTTATCTTGGTTTATATTAGATCTAAGACAAAAGAACCTATATCTAAATAATCTGTTAGAAAATATTACAATTACCCCAATTAAAAACATATTAGAAAATAAGGAATCAATTATAGAAAAAGATATCAAAGATATTTTAGATATTTTATGAGATGATTATAGTAATTTAGAATATATCAATTTTACTTGAACTTGTGAGTATCCAATAATAGATTTTTTGCAAGATAAATATCCAAATAGTTTTATATTAGAATATAATAAGCAAGATTTAGATAGTTATATTTTAACAGATAAAAATTGATTATCTAATTTTATTAAATATAAAATTAAGGAAATTCTACTAATTGCTGATTTATATCAGTATTTAAATTTAATAGATTATAATATTCATGAAATTGGTTTAAATTTATTAAAAATTAAAACAAATAATGATAAGGAATATTTAATAAAATTAGATGTTTTTAATTATGATGAATTATTTTAATTTAAATTTATTTATTAAGTTTTTTATTAAATAATGAAACAAATTACATTAATTGATATTCTTGAACAATTAAGTACGAGTATTGATATAGAAGATAAAAATAATAAATTATATTTATCTATGTTAGCTTATAATGTTTTGGAAGATATAAATTTCCATATAGAAGCTGCTGAAATCTACGCTATTATAGAAAAATATTTTTGAAAAGATTATTTAGAATTATGACAATTATATTCTATTTTTTTAAGAAAAAATAGTTATAATAAAGAACATTGGAGATTTTTATTAGAAGAAGTTAAATGATTGAAGGAAAACTTGGAGGGTTTTGAAAAATTAAAAGATAATGTAATATCAGAATATAAAGGGTATTCACATTATGAACTTAGTATTATTTACAATGCTGACTTAGCAACAAGTGTTATTTCACAAATAATTTGATATTGACTGGTAGAAAATGAATTTAAACAAATTAAACAATTTATTGAAGGGATTTTAACCTAGTAAAAAAAATAACTTTATAAAGGTTATAAGATTGTAAAAGATCTTTTAATTCTTAATCTAATTTATATTAGATTAAGTTACTTTATTATTAAAGTATAATGCATATAAAAACTTTTAATTAATTAATTAATTATATTAAGATGGAAATAAAGATTAAAGATTTGAAAAAAAAGATTAACAATATTAATTTAAATGATATTTATGTTCAATGACTAAAATGAATAAAAGAGTATGAAAAAGTAAAGGGGATTATTTGTTCTGTTTTAGACGAATGGAATGAAAATGTTACTGTTAAATGAAAAGATATTCAAGATCTAGTAGAAAATATTTTATGAAGTGATAATGATGAAATTAAGGAAGCATTAAATGATTATGTTGAAAATATTGTACCAGTATATAATGCTTCTTTATTTGAATTTTATGCTAATAATGTTGAAAGATATCCTTATATAGATGATGTTATCTCTGAATTTTGATATACTTCATGAATGGATAGTCCTATAATTTTTTATTTAAGAATATGAATTGCTAATTTTTATCATGATATGGTAAAAAAGATGTTGAAGGAATATTTGGGAAAAATACTAAACTAAATATAAAAAGAATATATTAATTTTTATTAATTTTTTTAGTTTTTTTATTTATAATCCTCTAAAAATTTTAAGAATAGGGGATTTTTTAAATTAAAAAATAGATGATAACTACCTTAGCTTATATTTGATTACTTATTGGTTCTTTTTTTAATGAAATTAAAGCAACTTTTCTAAAGCTTAATAAAAATAAATTATCAAATGAAAAGTTACTATTCTTAGTATCTTTTTCAACATTGATTGGAATTTTTTGTTTGTCCTTTTTTATTCCATTTAAATGGCATTTCACTTTTTTTCTATTGTTTTATAAGTAATAAATATTATATGAATAATACTAAGTTATTATTATTCCTTAATATGAATTCAAAAAGCTGATAGAAGTACTATGAGTTTTTTAAATATCATATTAACTCCTTTATGATTATTGATATTAGATTATTTTTTATGATTTTATCTAACAAAACGACAATTTATATGATTTATTTATATACTTATAATTATAGCAATTTTATTTAATCCTTTTTTAAATAAATGAAAAATAAATTTAAAATGAAGTAAATCAATTTTTATTTTTATTTGAATTAATATTATCAATATTGAGATATTTAAGTATTTGATAACTTATTATCATAGTCTAACTTGACAAATGTTAATTACAACGGTTTTTGTTGTATTGTTTTGGTGAATAATGTTATTAAAAAAAAGTAAAAGAAAATGAATTATAAATAAATTTAAAGAATTTAATTTTATGTTAAAAAGAGAAAATATTTTTTTATGAATTGTTTCAATGTTATGATGAACCTTAGTATCAACTGCATATATGGTAATGCCTAGTTCATTAGTTTCTATTCTAAATAATTCTTTAAAGCTATTATGGTCAATCTTAAGTTGAGTTTTTGTTTTTAAAGAGGATCATTATATTTTTAAGTTTTTCCTTGCTTTTCTTATAATAATTTGATTAATAATTATTAATCTTGATAAAATTATATTATTATTATAACTATATATTTATAGTTACCTATAATAACTATCTAAAAAGATAAAAAAATACTTTTTATTTATTAATAATAAAGTTAATGAGAAAGAAACAAATTTTTCTTTATTGAAAAAAAGAATATACTAAAGAGTATGAGGATGTATTAGAAAATAAAATTACTTGTGAGTGAGAATTAATGAGTTTGTGGGCAGAATGTCCAAGTTGTTTTGAAATAGTAATACAAGACAAGGTCAGTGATTGAACATTAAGCAAGTTAAATAAATTAAGACAAAATCTAGTAAATTTATTAGAAAGAAATTTTCTAAAGCATGATAATAAATAAAAAATACTAAAAAAATTACTATAATTTATGGAATATAAAATTCATAAGGAATTCTGTATTCATTTAATTTTTTTATTAACAGTTTTTGTTCTTTTTCTGGTAGTCTATTGTATTCTTCTTCTGAAATTAGTACATATTCCCACAAGGAAACTGGTACCTTTTCTAATAAAATTTTTCCTTCTGTTAGAAAAGTATCAACAAAGAAATATTCTTTTAGCATATTTAATAAAAATTTACTAATTTTATCAGTTTTACTTATGTCCTTTTCAATTGTACTGTCATTAAGGCAATCAATTATATAATTTATTTTTGTTATTTCATCTGTATATTGTTTATATTCATTATTATCTTCACAGTTATTATCTAAATAAAAAGATAAGTCTTCTTTAAGACTTAAAAAATATTGTTTAATTATATCTGTAATTTTACTATTTGTTAAAATCTTAACTGTTAATTCTTTAAAATTTAATTTATTAATTAATCACAAAAGAATATTTCATTGAATTTCAGAAATTAGATTAAAAATATCAGTTGTTGGATATTCAAATTGTTTAAACTGTTCTATCCATTCGTATAATATATTTGTATTTATTTCTTTTCATATTAGATGAGAATATAAAACCATAAAGTCAGATATAATTTTAGTTATATTTGTTTCTGATAAAAAATTATATGTTATTTCGTTAGGATCATATATGTTCGCTTCTTTACATTTATCAAAAACTTTAAATAATATCGACTTTTTATAATCACTTCATAACCATCAAACATCATAATAGTATAAAGCTGTAGTTAAAACTATAAGTTTATCTATATCAAAGGAAATGTCATTTGTTAGTCTATAAAGAATATCATTTTCTACAAAATCTTTAATATTATTATAATTAGATGATAGAAAATCAGCTCAAAAAATTATAATATTTTCGCCTAAAATTAACTTATCCTTTTTTATATATATTTTATTGTCTCAAAAACTATTATTACCATTAGCATTAATTTTTGGTTCTTTTGTTACAACATGTACAGATAAACTAGGCGAAAATCAACCTTTTATATCTTTTTTGTTTCATCAATCAAAGGTATTTAAGGTTGAATTAATAATATTTTTGTTTTCTGCAAATTGTGTTTCTGATCAAGCTAACATTAATAATAAATGTTCAATACAACAATTATGTGTAATTTATATAATATTATTATCTTCTGATAAATACATTTTTTAGTTTTGTTTATAAGGAATAAAATAAAAATAAAGGAGTTATGATTAAAATTATTGTTAAACTTTATACTTTATAATAAAATAATAAAATTTTATAATAAAAACCTTACAATAAAAATAATATGTAAGTTAAATAAAAAGAATAAAATAAGGGAATAAGCTATTAAGATATAAGACTTAAAATTTTTGATTTTTTCAATATATTTTCTTATAAAAAAATAATATTTTACAAAGTATATTAATATAGAAACTTTTTTTATTTTTTTAATATAAAAATAATATGCCTGTTTCTAGTAGATATGATCGGGAAGAAGTTGTTCGAACAGGTGAAACAAAATATAAATGAAAGAAATATTATCTTGATCTTTATCAGAAAGAAGATACAGAAGCAGTAGAAAATATAAAAAATTCAATATTAGAAGAAAATCCAGACAAAACAGAAGAAGATTTAGAAGAGGAAATTCAAGAAGCATTATATGGCGATGAGGCTGTTATATTAGAATTTGGTAAATTATATTCAGATGATAATTCTATTAATGAATTAACTGACGAAGATGTTGAGAAAATTAAAGAAAAAATAATTGCACAATATGAGGAATATTTAAAAAAAGAAAATATAGAATAATTTTTTTAGAAATATAAAATAGATAATTAAGAAATTAATTAAATTAGTTTCTTAATTTCTTTCACCATAGTTTCAAAATATTTTTTATAATTTACATTTTTGAGTTGTTTTCAATCTATTAAATAATTTATAGTTTGAATTCATCATTTTAAGCTAAATAGTTTATCTAAACTGTTTCAATTTTTTATTAATTGTTTTACTTTTTTGTATCAATTATAATATATAGCTTCTTTAAAAATAAAATTTTCTCCATTAAGTGGTACAAATCTATAAAATCTATAATAATAGGTTGTACATTTATCTTTATTAAATCATTTATATGAAAGAATTTTAAACATTTGATTAAATTTTTCTTCTGGTAAAATTTTTTGCATTAAAATATTGTAAATTTTGTGATAATAAGGATAATATTGTCCATAATCTATAATTTGATTTCAATAAAGATATTCATTATAAATTGCAATTCATTCTTCTAATTCACTTAGATCTGAAAATCTATAAAGGAATCAAATATTTCTTTTCATATTTAAAAATCTTATAAAATGACTCATTTCATGGAAAAATAAAGTTATAATTTCTTGGATATTATAAGAAGTTTTTTCTGGGATTTTAATTGTAAAATTATTTGATGAAAAGTATGAATAATTTCAGAATTCAGGATTTAATTCAGGGAAAAAATCTTTTGTTAAATTAAGTAACTTTTGTACTTCCTTTTTGCTAATAAAAATATCTAATTTCTTTTCTTTTGGTAGATAATTGATCTGTTCAATATCTTGTTTTGAAATTTTATAAATTTGTTTTGAAAAATAATCATAATCAGGGAACGAACCAGTGATTTTATATTCAGGATTTAATTTGTTCGCTTCTATATCAAAACTTTCTAATAAAAGTTGATGTACAGACAAATTATATTCAATTTCTTTTTTTATAAGTGGATCATTATTTTGTTCTAGAATTTCCTTTAGATTTTTATTTAATTTACTAATTTTTTCTTTTAATTTTCTTTTATCTTGATTTAATTTTTTTAAATTTGTAGAAAAAGAAGGGAACATTTCTTTATGGAAAAATTTATTTTCTTTTATTCTATGGCACACTAAACATAATGTATTGTTAGAAATTTGTTTAATTAAGTTTCATATTTTTTCTAATTTCATTTTTTATTTTTTGATAGAAATAATTTAAAATATTCTTCTGTTTAATGATAATAAAATTTATAATAAGATAAGTATATCATTATAAGATGATAGATTTAATTAGATTTTAATGTTTTGTTTTTTTAAATACTTTCTTTAAAGAATGATAAATTGTTCAGTAATCATTATATAACAGAACTTCTACTAAATAAATATTTTCTTTATCTTCTATTGTAAAAATATCTAATACTTTATATAAAGTATCTTTTTTTATTTTTTTAGTTTTTAATGAATCTTTTTGATTTCGTAAATTATCATATTTTAAAAAAGAAATATCTGAATTTTTATCCTTTTTCATATTTTATTGTTTTTAATTAAACTAAAAATACAATTCTTGTTGAAAATAATAAAGTACTAATTTTTAATTAAGTAATATACTTAGTATAGAGAATAAGTAGATCTATTATTGTTTCAATAAATTAGGTTTATACTTATTATTTAAGATTTAAAACCTTATTTTATTTATTTTTATATTTTTTTCGTTTTTATTTATATTAAAAAAATATTTAATGATTATAAACAGGGGAACAAGAGTTATAGCATTTATATTATCTTGCTTAATGTTATTACTTAGTTGATGCTATAATATAGAAAAGAATAATCAAAAAACTGGTACTTATAATTTAAAACAAAGTAGTTCATTAAGTATTAAAGAAATTAATACTATAAACAAAATTACAAATACACCTACTGATATAAAAAAAATAAAGGACATCTGTTCAGATAAAAATATACAAGAAAAATTTGTAAAACAAACTTGTTTATTTTTTATTAATGTAAACTTATTCTTTATTAATAGTAAAAAAGATGCGAATTATAGATCAAAACAATTTTATAATAAAAATGATGCTAATAAAAATCTAAAAATTTGGATTAGTAACTATTCAAAAATACTTTGACAAAAAAATTTAAATACTATACCTTTACTTAAAGAATCATTAATAGCCTCTATTTACAAAACATTAATTAGTGACAAAAGATCATTGTATCTTAGAACAAATGATATAAATTTTATTTGTGACAATTTGGATAAAAATAAATTAGATAATAGGGATAATTGTTTATCTAAATGGATTACGTATCAACATCTAGATGTATGTTCTTATATGTCTGATCAAAAAGAAAAAGAAAAATGTTTTAACGAAAAAATAAATTTATGTAATAAGATTCTGGATGAAAAAGATAAAACTTTATGTATTTATAATATAATGCTAAATACTAAGGATGATAAGGAATTATTAAAATATGTTAAATCGGCAGAAGATAAAAAAATTATATCTAGATTATTACAAAATAGTAATAATTTTAACAATAAAGAATTAAAAGACAAAGAACAGCATGACATAAATATATTTAAACAAATTTTTAAAGTAGAAGAACAAAGACAAAAAGAATTATGTAATAAATTATATTCACCTAATTTAAAATATGAATGTAATATTTTAGTAAAGATAATTAATAATAAGGAATTTAATAAAAAATTAGAGAAATGATTAAAAATTAAAAATGAAAAACAAAAAACAAAAGTTATAATTAATTTTAATGATATAATAAGGAATAAAAAACAAATTAATAGTTCTATAGAAAAAATTTGTAATTATAATAATATAGATGATATTAAGAAAACAGAAGAATTTTTATTTTTAGAACAAATTATAAAATTAACAGAAGACAATGATAAGAAAGAATGAAGGAAAAATAAATATTGATATATAGAAGAAATTATTAATTGATTATATAATAAATGTTTACCAAAGTTATGATATATTACAACTGAGGAAATCTTTATGAATTTAATTTGGCAAGATAATCTAATGTTTGAGGATAAAATAAAAATAACATGGTGAAATTTGCATTCCGATAAGTATTATGATGATCTAAAATCTAAAAAGATCAATTTTGATTATAAGAATGGGATATTTAGTATGATGTTGCGAAAATATAAATATTGGAGATATAATAATAAGACTTTTTTCTTAAATAGACTTATTGATAATGTTTTATACAGAAAAATTATAAATGATATTTATAAATGAATTTGAGATAAAGGTAGAGCTATAGAATTAATAAAAAAAGAATATAATCTTAAATCTAATAACCAGAATGAATTACTTAAAAAAATAGCTATGAAGATTTGAATAGAAAGTAAGAATTTAATAAAATTAAAAGAATTATACACAAATAAAGTTTTAGAAAAAACACTTGAAATAGAAGAAACAAGAAAAAACTTTAGAACAGATATTTTAAATTCTGATTCTACAAAAAAAATTATAGAATTAGAATATATTCTAATGTCCTTAGGTGCTGATAAATTATTTAATGATACTAAAACAAGAGAAAACTTTTTTAATAAATTAAGTTTTAATTGATATTTTATAGAAAATTTATTTAGGTTTTATAGATTAGAAAATGGGGGAAAATAAAAAGAAAATATTAATTCTTTCGTGACTTTTGATTATAATATCATTTATTTTAGGATTTTATATTTTACAATTCTTAAAATGATGAAATAAACAAAATATTAACAATTTTGAAAAAAATAAAAAGGATATGAATATTACCAGTATTAATAATGATTCCAGTTTTTTAAGAAGAGGGACAAACTTAAAACAAAATAAGAAAAGAATGGAAACAGATGAAGAAATTATATATAATGACTTATGTAAATTTCAAAGAATTTTACGAAAAATTAAAAATAAAGATGATTATTTTAACCAATTTGATAAATATGTTAATAATAATAAAAAATTATTAAATTATTTAAAAAGAAATAAGAAAAAAGTTCTAGATAATTTATTGAATACTTATTATTGTATAAGTTATAGAAGACAAGATTTAAAATATATGAAGAATATTTTTTTATTTTATATTACAAATGCTTATAAATGTAATAAAGTTAATGACTGGACTAATATATTTAATAATTATTTAACGGACATCAGTTGTATTGATAAGACTTTTAAAACTAATAATTTTCTTAGAAAAGAAGAAATTGAATATAAAACAGAAAAATGAAATATAGTAAAAGAGACAATTTATAAATTTAATTTTAATATTAAATAACTAACATGAATAATAAAATTTTATTTAGAATACTATGACTTACTATATGATGATGATTAGGAATATCATATAATGTGTCCCTTGCTGGTTGTGACAATACCACACCTAGTGATCGGATATGAGATAATTTAAATGTAAATGTAAGTAATATAGAAGTTTGTACAAGATCTTGATCTTGTAATTCTTATAATCTAAATACAGATTTATGATTACCTAATTTAAAAAACTTTTCTAAATTAAAAGATTGAGTATTTGAAAATTGATCGTTATATTGGCCATGGTCCTTTTATAAATCAAATACAAGTGGATATCCTCTATATACATCTAATGGAGAGAAATGGGGGATTTGTAAACCATACTATCTAACTTGACATTGTTGGAATGGTGATGACTATTCTAGTAATGCTAGGAGTGTGAGTAGATTTTGAAAAATAGCTAGTTGAGGTGATGATTTTGGTTTACTATTCTGGATCCCTTTTTCATATATAAATGGGGAAGTTGTTAATAAATTAAATATTGTTACTGATATTTGACATATCAATTGAACTTTAAATGAATCTGATGTAGAATTTAATTTTAGTTTCTATTAATAAAAAAATGTTAAAAAAAATAATACCATTATTTTTTATAATTTTTCTATGATTTTGATCAACTTATGCTATAGGTGCATTACCTAATACTGGTGCAAAAGTTGATATAAAAGAAGAAAATCTTATGCAAAAATTGATGTCATTATTAATTTCCAGTAATGAACTACAGCAAGCTAATTTTTCTAATAATGTGCCTTTTCAAGGATGATTTTTAGATTGATCTCCTATTCAAAATCTTTGTAAAGTAATTACAGACCCTGAATATTTAGAACAATTTAATATGCTAACTAGTAAATGTCCTAAATGAACTAAAGTTCTTTATAAAGATATTTGATTTAATAAAATTACAGGTAATTATGTTTGTATGGTTCCATTAGATAATACTAAATTAGCTTCCTTCTCCCCTAAAATAAAAATAGATATTCAAGGAAATTGTGAGGGTGGTGAGTTATGTTCTTGAATAGAACCATGGTATTCCACTGATTCTAATAATCCTGTAAATATTCAAATTTGAATAAAACCTGGATCTTGAGATGTCCAAATTTGAAATAATACAAAACATGTAATTGATCCAATTTGGTTAAATACTATAAAAATATATGTTAATAATACTATAGTTCCTATAAATTTATCTGGAGATTATAATGATGAAAATTGGAACACACATTATATCCCCTTAATAAATTTAAATTGAGATTGATGAGAAAAATGAAATTTTTGAATTAATTATATAACAGTTAGAGTTTGCGATCACCCTATAGATGAAGAAACTGGTAAGTTGGTACAGAGCCCGGATGAAATATATAAATTAAATTGTACTACTAAAACTTTTGTTGTAAAATTATCACCATCAAGCGATAAAAATGCTACCTCATTTTCAAACTTAAATCAAAAACAAGTTAATTGTTCCGATTTCTGAATTACTTTGCCTGATAATGCTGAATGGCAATTCCCAGTAACTTTAGACTGAACATTTTATCAATCTTGTACTACTGATTGAAATTGTACTCCTTCTGCAGAAACAGTATGTAATTTTAAGTGTATGGAAGGATATATAAAAGATATGGATTGACCTAATTGACCGGGATGTTATCCTGAAAAACAATTGGAGGATTGTAATGATAGTCCTGTTTGAGCACTTAAGAAAAATGAAGAATGGAAAGCACCTAACTGATTTAGTGGTAAACAAAATGTAGATCCTAAAACTTGACAATTTTATTGATTTTATGATCTAGAATTACATAAATATATTCCAAATTTAAATTATTGTCAGAAATGATGTAAAGATGGATTTAATCTAGATATAAATGGGGTTTGTCAACCAATTCAAAGAACAGTTTATTGTAAGAAGTATTTTACACTAGATCATTTTGAACAATATAATGCAGAAGACTTAACTGATAATCAAGCTGCTAATCCTAATTTTAGTATAATACAATATTGGGAAGATAAAGTTAATCCAAATACTAATGAAATGGATTGATTAATAGAAAATAATGAATATAATCCTAATGAAAAATTACTTCAACAAAATACAGAGGATAACCCTTGTTGAAAAACTAGAATTCCCCATTCTATTATGAACATAGATAAATGACATGTTACTTGTGATACTGGATATGTAGCATTAGATGTTAATCAAGATTGAATTATAGATATATGTAAACCTTATGATCCAAATACTAATTATGTAGTATTTCCTAAATTAGAAGATGATATTATAGATAATATAAAACAAGGAACTCTTTATGCATATGATATACAATCAGATACAGAGTGATGTGTTAAGATAGTTAATAATGTAGATTATTACTATAATTCAGATAAAATTAATATTTGTGTTAAATAAATAATCTAATATTTTTAAACTAGGTTTTTACGCCTAGTTTTTTTTATAAAAACACTTATTAGTATTATAGAATTATATTTATTTTTCTTTTTTCTGGAATTTTTGATGAAATAAATAAATAATTTTATAATTCTAAAAGCAAATTTTAATTTTATATTTATAATATGGATAAAAAATGAAAATAGAATTATATAAACCATTATTTTGAACAGTTGATAAAGATTGGTGAAAAAGATATAAAAATTTCGTTAAATTGTACAAAATAATCAAAAATTTACCTAAATGATTTACTGATATTCAAATTTTAACTTATAAAATAGCATATCAGTGACAAGAAGAATTTAAGACAATAGAAAAAATAAAACCAAAAGAAGAATATAAATTCTTACAAGATTTTTATAAAGAACATGACTTTATATATAACTTTTTTATTTTAAATAAGGAATTGAAAAAGAACTTTATAGATGCAGTAAATCTTTTTAATTTTTTGGAAACTTGACTTTCTAAGAATGATTATAAAAATATTTTAAACAAAATTAACAGTAAGTTTGACGAATATAAAAAAGAAAAAAAAATAGATATAGTTGTAGATGATATTGTTAATACTATTATTAATATTATAAAGTTTCCTAGTAAAGAAAATAAAGATATAGAAAATAATTTATATTATTCTATCCCAATAAATGATATATTGGAACTACCACATAATATTCTTTCTGATGAAAATAAAACTATATTATATTTAATGTTGGCAGAAAAGTTTAATATTATAAGTTCTAAGAATAAGGATACTTTAAAATCAGAAAAAGTACAAGAAATAATTAAAAAAAATTGATATCTAAAAAAATATTTAAATTTATTTGAAGAATATAATAAAGATACAAAAGAAGTTATATTTAAAATAAAAGATTTTTGAATTAATATAATGGAATATTATCTTAGATGAATGGTTTATAATACAATTTGGTTATTATATCAAGAAGAAATATTTTATAATAATGAATTAAAAGTACTTGATACAGAAAAAGAATATGTTTTTTCTTTTAGTATGTCTAATAAATGACAAACTGATTTTTATAGATGAGAAGCTTCATGGGAAAATAATCAACTAATTTTTACAATTAGAAAGGTTTGAAAACCCCTTGACTTAGATGAAAAGATATTTTTATTTACACCAGATATTCTAAAAAATAATATCAAAAGAGTTTTCCATGCAACACAATGATTAATTGTAATAGCTGGTTGAACTTGATCAGGTAAAACTACATTCCTAATGTCTATTTTAGAAGATTTAAATAGAAATGATAAAAGAAATAGATTAGTTTATACTGCCGAAGATCCTATTGAGTATAGATTTAGTCCTAAACAATATGAATTTATACAAAAGCAAGTAGGTGATTCAGCGGACATTAATAGTATGGCGGACTGAGTAAGAATTGCTTTAAGATCTAAACCAAATATTATATTTATTGGTGAAACTAGGGATTTTGAAACTGCTAAAAACTTATTAGCAGCAGCTGAAACATGACATCTTACATTAACTACAATGCATTTAAATAATCCACGGGATGTTCTAACAAGATTAATTAATTTAACTGATACCGAAAAAAGCTTAATACAAGATCAATTATCAAAAAATCTTACAGCTGTGATTAACCTTAAATTAATTAAGGTTAGAATAAAAGATCCAGTTACTTGAGAAGAACAAAAGACTATTTTACCATATTTTAGTTATTTAATTCCTGATGAACAAGTAAGGATATTGTTAGCAGAATGAAATTCAAAAAATATAATCGCATTATTTACTGAATATGAAAGAATTATTTCTTGAACTGTTTGGCCTAAAGAATTAACATTATTGCATTATTATAAAGAATGATTGATTACAAAAGAACAATTAAAATTATTATCAGATGAATTTATATTAAACCAAGTATATCATATCTATGATCAAATATTTGTTAAAAAAGTTTATTAGATAATCATATGTTTTTTTCTTCAATTTCATTCTATTAGAAAGTCTAAATATAACTAAAATTTAATTACTAGTTATAATATTAGCATAATTGGGTTAGTCTTAATAAATTTACTGAAAGCTATTTGACGATTATTGATACTTGCAACGTTAATTTAAATATTTACTTCTTTTTTTATTTTAGAAATTAAAATTATATTAATTATAATATAAGAAATTAGAAGCTTTTTGAAATTATTCTAAAAATAATTATTTATTTTAATTTTAATTGTTTATTAAGAATTTTATGATAATAATAAGTTCATTATTATGTAATCAAAGATGTCCTTATTGTTTTTTTTATAAGCAAAATTCTATGTATTTTAGTTTTTATAAAAAAAATAAAGAGATTTTGAACCAAAAAATAATAGATATTCTAAATTATTTATATAAAGAAAAAGAGTACTATTTATTAAGATTTTTCTGAGCAGAACCTTTGTTAAATAGAGATCTTCCAGAACAAATAAAGACAATAATAGAATGATTATCAAAAGATAAACAAATTAAAATATATTTAAATACAAATTTATCAATCAATATTTATATACTAGATAGAATTAAGGACTATCTAATTTATTTTTTGTCTAAATGATTTAGTATTGAACTTAATGTTATTATAACATTTTCTTGAATTAAAGAATATTTCCAGAAACTTAGAAATATTGATGATACTTCTTATAATAATATTAAAAAAAACTTGGATTTATTGTATTTATATAAACAGCAAATTCGTTTTAGAAATTTTAAAATAAATATAATAAATAATTATGTTTTTGATATTAAGTTACTAAATAATCTAATTAAACAATTTGATAATAGTAGAAAAAATAAATATAATAATAAGATAAATTTTAATAAAGATTTCTTTATGAAAATAAAAAATAATTCTAATATTTCTACTAGGTTTATTAAGGAATTAGTTATAAGAGATTTAATTTCCTTGAAAGAGAATTATAAAATTTTCTATTTTAATATTCTACCTGTTTTTTATAGATTCCTTTGGTCTGAACAAGAACTAAATGAACTATCTGAGATTCTTAAATGAATTAAGAATATAAATAAAAAATATAATATCCTACCAAAACCAGAAAATTATTTTGAACAAAATTTTAAACTTAATAATAAATATTATATTCCACTTTATCCTTATAATCTAGTAGTTGATTACTATTGAAATTATTCCTATAACCTTATTAATTATGAAGATTTTTCTTTCCAATTATTGAATCAATGAAATATTTTAAATCTAGATAACAAACATTATAATCAATTAAATTTGTCTTTAAATGAAGAAAAAATAAAAACAACTTATCAAGAAATTATTGATATTTTAAATAATAGATTCTGACAAAATATGATAAATAATATGAAACAACTTGCTTATTTAACTAATAAAATCTTGTATAATGACAATAATTAATTATAATCAGAATGACTATTTTGACCCTAAAATAGTCCTAGCTATTGCACCAATTAATTTTATTAAATGAGATTATAGTTTGTTTAATTATGCAGATGAATTCTACTTATGATATGTGAATATTCCTAAAGTGGAATGAAATGAAACATTAATTTCTAATAAAAGATGATATAGATATTCTAACTTTAATATATCTAATGATGAACATATAGATATATTAAAAAAAATTAATAAATATAAAAAAAAATTAGATAAAAAAATAAGTTTAGTTTTAAATAATATTGGTTTATTAAATGATCTGAATAACCTTAAACAAGAAATAGATTATATTCTATCCTTAATCCAAATAGATAGATTCATTGCAGCTGATTTTTATATACTAAAATTTGTTCAGGAAAATTATCCTAATATTCAAGTTAATTTAAGTTCATTAGCTTTATTTTCTAATATCAGTCATTTTAATTTGATAAAAGATTTTCCTAATATAAAAAGAATTATTTTACATAGGGACATAGATGAAGATACTATTTTAAGTTTTCTAAATTATTTAGAAAAAAATAATCTGAATATTGAATTAGAATTTTTTGCAATGAATGAATGGTGTTATAACATAGATTGATTATGTTATTCTTTACATAATATAGATGAACATATTCCTTTCGTTTGTCAAAGAAATTGATTATATAAAAATAAATATATAACGGGATTTATGCAGAAGAGAAGTAATTGTCAAATATGTCTTTTATGAACTATAAAAAATATAGATAAAATAGAACAAAGAAAGAAAATTTTTCAAAAAGTTAATTTCTTCAAGATTCCCTGAAGATGACATAATAATTTAGTTTTAAAAGATTATGCAATAGCAACTAAACAATTAATTAAAGAGATTCAAAAAAAGTGATATATTTGATTTGATAAAAAAGAAGAGATTTTTCAAAAAACACAAATTATTTGAAAGCAGTTTAATATAATGTTTTGTTGAAATTGTTATTTTAAAAATATATAATATTTTATAAACTAAAAAATATCTAAAACTACTTATTAAATTATAAAAAATTTATTTATTTTTATTAAAAATAATAAGATGTCAAATACTAATGTAAATGTAATGGAGAAAATTTTAAATAATTTAAAGAATAACTGGATATGGGTTCTAGTATTCTTAGGTATAGCAATATTGCCATGGCTTTTTAGTTGAAAACTTAATTGATGGGCATCTGGAAATGGTTTTGCATTTGGTGGTCTATTAAAATCTATAGCAGATATGGTATCAAAGAATGCATTAGACGGTGTTTCATCTAGTATCTGAGCTACTAGTAGTGTATCAATGCCAGAATTTTTTCAATCATTAATAGCATTATTCTTCAATATTATAGGTCTTCTATTAACAGGCTTTGGAATCTATAAGATTTTTCAAATTGCATTGAAAAATGAGGACTAAATTCTTTAATTTTTCTTTTTTAGAAATAATATAACAAAATGTCAAGTACTAATGTAAATGTAATGGAGAAAATTTTAAATAATTTAAAGAATAACTGGATATGGGTTTTAGTATTCTTAGGCATAGCAATATTGCCATGGCTTTTTAGTTGAAAACTTAATTGATGGGCATCTGGAAATGGTTTTGCTTTTGGTGGTTTATTAAAATCTATAGCAGATATGGTATCAAAGAATGCATTAGACGGTGTTTCATCTAGTATCTGAGCTACTAGTAGCGTATCAATGCCAGAATTTTTTCAATCATTAATAGCATTATTCTTCAATGTTATAGGTCTTCTATTAACAAGCTTTGGAATTTACAAAATTTTTCAAATTGCATTGAAAGATGATAATTCTATCTGATGAAAACCTGGTACATGATCTAATATGTGAAATTCTACACAACCACAAAGAAAGATGCCTTGACAATGACTAAAAGGGATCTAACAATATAAGAAATAACTATTAAAATGTCTTTTGATTTAATTCAGTTTAATTTTAATTTCACTTTTTATCATTTCTAAAAACATTTTTATTATGGAACAAAGATCAGGCTTTTTTAATTATTATTTAACTAAAAAAATATTACTTAGTGTTTTTTGAATAGTTGTTTTAGGTATTATCTGATTTTTATATATTTTTTTTTCTAAATATAATAATTATAAACCAAGGGTTTCTAGGATTAGTCAATCATACACTTTGGATATTGATTTTGATAAATTAAATTTATTTCAAAATTACTTTTTTAAATTAAAGGATATTGAATATAAAGCCAATAAGGAGTTATTATATAAAATATATGACTGACCTGTGTTATCAAATTGATATGATAAAATTAAATATAAAATTATTGAATGAAAGAAGCAAGAAACAGAATCAGTTTCTGTGGTTAAAAAAAGAATTATTAATAATAAAAGTTCTTCTATTCTACAAAAACTTAAGGAATTAAAGAATAAAAATAAAAAATAGTAACAAATAAAAAGTGAAATCTATAGCTAAAATAACTGGTTTTTTAATATTCATTTTAATTTATATTTTAGAAATGATAGGAAACAAATGAAAAATTAAGAATAATATAAAAACCCAAATCTTTGATGAATTGTTTGTATATAATAATATTTTTAATAATTTTTTATCGGTAGAAGATTTAAAAAGATTTTTTCATATTGATAAAAAAAATAATATTGTAAATATAAAGAATATTGATGAGCTTTTAAAGTTTATTTATCAGTTTGAAGATAATTTAAAAAATAAAATTTCTTGACAATCAAAATTTCAAAGAAAAACGAGGAGTTATGGTGTTTTGTCTATCTTTATTTTTATATTAGCATTTTTAAATAAATACTTAAAATTCCTTTTAAATAAGGACAATGGAGAATATAAAAATGATAAAAAAATTAAAGTTAGTTCTTACGATTTTAATAAAATTAAAAAAAAATTTTTTAAGAAAGTTTTGATGGATTATATAAAACAAAAGTCTAAGATTATAACTATATTTGATTTATGGGATATAATTTTATTTTATCAATTAAATAATTGATTTCTAAATCAATATATATTTAATAGTTTATTAGATAGATGATTTAATATATATCATCAACTTTGATTAACCCCAGATTTATATTGAATTAAACATTCTTTTACATTCTCAAATGATAAATCCTTCTTTTGAATATCTTTATTTAATGAGAATGATAATGATATAAATTCTTTTGAAAGAAAAAATAGTTATAATATAATTTTTCTTGATTATAAAGATTTTAATAAGAGGGACCTTGGACAATTAATAAGGGAAATTACTTATTATTTAGAAAAAAATAAAGAAAAAATATTTTATAATAATATCAGATTATGAATTAATTGATTAAATAAACAAGATTTAAAAGAAATTCAAAAAAATATTACAGAAATCAAGAAAAATAAAAAATTTAATCTAGTAATAAATATTTTACCAAGAAAAGTTTTAAGGTTAATTTATTCTTCTATCCTAATAGATCCTTATATCAAAGAGATTGAAGAAATCCTAAAAAAACAAAATGTAAACTTAGTTAAAGATATAAATAAACAAGTGGAAGAATTTTATAAAGAAATAATTTATAAAACTTTGGATGAATTTAATAATTTTAATAAGAAATCTTTTAATTAAATTTGTTCTATTTAGTTTTAGTTTAAAATAATGATAATGTTATGGAAAATTTAAAGAATGAAATAAATCAAAATGAAATAGGGAAACATCAATTAGTAGTTCAACAAATAGAGAAAGAAATAAAAAAGAATAATATATTGAACATGTTAAAATGACTATTTGTTCCTTTAAAAAAAGAACAAATAGCTATTAATATCTGATTAGAAAAGAAGGTTGTAGAGATAATTCTGACAGAAGAAGAGGCACAAGATGCGCAAAAAAAGGTGTCAGCATATAAAAAATTATGAATTGATATAGATAAAGGGGTAAGACCGGTTCTATTATCTGAAAGTTTTCATAAAAATGTTTTTGATTTATTAACAAAAAAATTAAGTTTAAAAACAATTATTTTATTATTAAAAGCACTATGAAATAAATATAAATTTGAAATGTCATATATAGATGATGTTGTTATGACATTAGATATTCCTAATTCACTAAAACAAGATCTACTTAAGGAAAAAAGTATTTTTGTTTTGAATAAATATTCTTTCCCTAAAAAGAAGGATTTAATGTCGAAAATTAGAATATTATCTGATAAAAGGACATTAAGAGAGAAATGACTCTGATTTCTGGAATTAGCTGAAGAATTGGAAAAAGAACTAGAATTAAAAAAGGCTATGAAGAAAAGTTTAGTTATGCCTATAGTAGTAATTATAATTTCCTTAGTACTAATTGTTATTGTAAATAAAAATGTTTTCCCAACATTTATTAAATCTTTTGGTGCTACTAATCCTAGTGTTGTTCAGAAAATAACATCTAATATTGTTTATCAAGTTTACCATTTTGTTATAAATAATTGGTTAGTTTTATTATTATGATCTATAACTTTTATTATAATAATTTTTATTTTAAAAAATATTAGTATAGTTAGATACTATTGGACTGCTTTTTTATTGAAGATTCCTATAATAAAGAATGTTATAAAATACAAGGAATTATTAAAGTTGGTGGATATATTAATTTGACAATATAAATATAACTTATGATTTGATAATTTATATCAAAGTATAACTAATTCTGCAGACTTCTATTATCTATCCAATTATTATAAATATGAAAATATTTTTAATATTCATGATATTATAAAGAAAATGATAGAGGACAGAGTTGTTCCTGTTCAAGAATCACAAATTCTTTCTACCTTATTATCCTGATCTGGTTGATATAATAATATTAAAGAAATTGTAGAATTAAAGGAGGATATAATTAAATGATATAAAGAAGTAATAAATGATCTAATAGTCCTGGTACAGCGGTTATTATTTTGAGTGATGGCTGTTATGGTTTTATTAGTAGTAAAAGCTGTATATATTTCACTTTATGATATATTTAATCAGATTAATTAGAAAAAAGGCACTTATGTTATAGATAAAGTGTCTTTTTTTATAAAAAAAGAAGAAAATAAGATAAAAATACTTATTAAAATATAAATAATGCTATTTAAATTTAAGTAAATATTAAAAAATTTATTTTTTTAAAAAAATAAAATATAAGATGATAGATAAATCAAAGGAAATCAATAGTCTGGATGTAATTAAATCTGATGATATTTTTAAATCATCAGATAGTACAATAATTCATATGAGTAAAAAATTTAGTACATGGACTACTATTATGAGATTATTTTATAAAAAAAGATTATCAGATATATATATGGATATTTTCGATTGAACTGATATAATTTTATTAACATGAAAGAAGTGAAGTGAAAATATAAATAAATATGTTTTTGTAACTAAAAAAGATAATTATACTAGAGATGAAAAAGAAATGATAAATAAATTCAAAGAAATGGAACAAAATTGATATATAAAAAAGATAATAGTGGTTAGCTGGACACCTTATGAATTAATTTCTTTTTTATTTCAATGACTTGTAAATAAATATAACTTATATTTAGAAAAGACAAATGAAACAGAACCTAAAACATTTTATGAATTTTTACTAGAAACTTCGTTAAATGATAATAGCTTTTATTTAGTAGATGGATATGTAGTAGATCAAAATAAAGAACTTCAATTAGTTGAAATCAATAAAAATAATAGAGTAAATATATTTTTATCAAAAAGAAAAATTAAGGAATGACTAATAAAAAGAATTTTGTGATTTAATTTTAGACCGAATTATACAGATTTAAAATTTGAGGATGTAAGAACATGAATGCTTTCATTATTTAAATTAGAAAGATATATTTTTGACTTTTTAACAGGGTGATGGCAAGAGGTTCTTAAAAGAGAAAAACCAGAAGAATATCAGCAGATAATAAATAATAATGAATACTTAAATAAGACAAAAAAAATAATTAATGATTTTAGTTCAGTATTAAATAGATTGTGATTACCATCTTTTTCAGATGATATGATAGCTTTATTAGTTAAGGCAGCAAATCCAGAAATTACAGAAGAAGAGAAAGAAAGATTATTCCAACAATTCGAAGTATTTTGAAAACAATTAAAAGAAAAGGATGATATAAATAAATATTTTAATGCCTTAAGATCAAGTGCTTCATTAGTTCTTATAACTTGACCCGTTGGTTCAGGTAAAACTACATTTATGATGACAGGATTACAACAATTATTAACTAATGAGGTAAGAACTGTGATAACACTTGAAGATCCAGTAGAATTTATGTTAGAAAACGATCTATGATTGGTTTATCAGAGAGAAGTAAATAAAGATGTACCTTCTTATATAGTTTGAATCAAAGATACTTTTAGAGAAAAACCTGATATTGTTGTATTATGAGAAATAAGGGAAAATAAATCAGAGAACTTAGCTAGACAATTAGTTGAGACAGCTAAAACTTGACCTTTAATTTTATGAACCATGCATGCTTCTAAGTTATATGATGCATATGCTAGAATTAAATCATTAGCTGGAACAGAAGAACTTCATTTAAACTATATTATAAATATGAGAAGAATTCCACTATTGACAGGAGAGTTTATTAATTTATATACACATTATATTTATGATGATGCTAAAGACACATCTACTAGTATGAAGGATATGAAAAATACTGATAGTGGGTTTACTGGATTAAATAAAAAAGCTTTAATGTTGTTCCTAATATGATTAATTACAGTAGATGAATATAATGCTATAGCACCAGATAGAATTTTAGCACCAAAAGATTTAAATACTATTCAAAATAATCAATTTATCCAAGAAATATTTAGTAGAGAAACTATTAATAAAATACAGACATTATCTAATTCTACTGACTAGATAGTATTATAATAATTTTCTATTTTATTTGAAAATAAAACTATAATAAAATGAATGATAATAAAAAACAAATTGAGAAAGAAGAAAATAAAATTTTGGCATTTCTAAAGGAAAATATTTTAATTGTAATTTGGTCAATAGTAACTTGAATGATAGCTATTGGTTTTTATTTTATTAAAAATTCTGAAGTTGCACTATATAAAGAATTAGATACAGAAATTAATGATATGATAGATACTATCGTTACTGCTAATAGTAAATTGTTAGATATTCAAGGTAAAAAAATTAATTTATTTAAAGATAACAAAAAGATTAATAAATATCAAGTTATTCTAGATAAATTTATTAAAACTTTTTGACAAGATTCAATTAAAATTAAAATATCACAAAGAAGTGCTTTATTATCTAAGATATTTTTGGATAATAAAGATCATTCTGAGGAGGTTGAAAAATTTATTTATTGATTATTAGCAAATTGATATAAAGCAGAGGTAATGTCTTATCCTACTTTGTCTAATCCTAAATTTACAATTCAAATTAGATAAGTTATTAAAAAATTATAAAAAGATCTAGTTTAAGAAAATGAATTTTATAATTAAATTTTAATTAAAAATGTCAAATGAAAAGAAAAAAAAACAGGAAATAGAAGATATATTTATGTATAAATTTAAAAATAATTTATTATTGTTTTTATTAATGGTTGGTGTAGGATTAATTATTTGGGGAATGTCATTATTTTCAGATATTAGGAGTTATGATAAAAAGATCTTAGCACAAAAATTTTTTATATATAAAATTAATGAAAATTATAAATCTGCCAAAGATATAATATCAGATCCTAAATTTGGAAAAATAGATGTTTTAACAGTGGATGATTTATTGACTTTATTAATGTATATAAAAACAGATTTACAGAAAAATAGTATAAGCTTGGATGTCTTTGATTTAAGTACAATTAATTGGGTTAAATCTACTACACAATATTTAACAATAAAAATTAAGGCAGAATTTGATTCTTATCAATCTGCTTTTAAATTATTACAAAAGTACCTAAATGCAAATATCTTAACAAAAAAATTTAGTCTAACTTATAATAAATGAAGATGGATTTTAGATATGAATTTACAGGTCTATTATAAATGAAAATTATCACCTAATGTTTTAAAACAATTTAAAATTCAGAAGAAAATAAAAAATAAAGAAAATATAAAAAATAAATAAATTCATAATTTTGGAAATAATAAAAATTATATATTAAAATAAGAAATAAAAAATTTAATTTCTAGAAGAAGCTTATAATGCCAGCACTTTCTATTTGAATAATATTACTTTTTATCTATCTTTTCAATAAGATTTTAATTTGATTATTTAATTTTAGTTTTTTCTATTATCTAAATCCTAAAATTCTTTTAACTTGATTTTGATTATTATTTGTAGTTTATACTTTTTATTTTATTGTTTTAGATTTAGATAAAGAAGATGAAAATCTAAGAAATAGTATTCAAAGAAATCTTTTAAAAAATTTAGACTCAATAATAATTATTATCCTTTTTTTATCTTTTGCATTTGGAGATTATTTGTCAAGATGGATTAATGATACTATATTTATTCAATTTTTTCTTTTAAAGTATCAAATTCCATTTCTAACTGTTGCTAAAGTAAAATTAATAGCTTGGGCGATAAGAATAGCAGCGTTAATTTTCGCTATTCCTTTAATTTGATATTTGATTACTTTAGTGACTAAATTATTTGTCCCAAAAAATTTTATGAATTGGATAAAATTCATATTTTCTTTTAATCAAGATAAACTTAATTATGAAATATCACAAGAAAGACAGTCTACTTCAAGTTCTTTTATAAAAACTTTGTTTTTATTTGTTCTTGATTGATTACAAAAAGGATTTTCTTATTTTAGGAATATTAAAAATAAAGAATTTGGATTAAAAATAGAACATAGGGTTTTAGATGAAAATTGAAATATTATACATGTAAGTGATGACAAAAGTTTTATTAATGGTGATTATAATAAGAAACTAGATTGAATTTGAATAGAACAAAACAAATTAAAATTAAATAATGTATTTTGACAAAATAATAATGTTCCTTGACAAAATAATATAAATTTAAATAACCAACCCAAAAAATTAGATAATAATTTTAGTTTTTCAAAGAATATAAATGATAAAAATTTATCTAAGGAAGAACTAGATGTTACTATAAAAAGTATAACTACACCCTTAAATAAAGGAAATATAGGAAAAGTTCAAGAAATTGAAAGACAAAATAGACAAAATAGTAATTTACAAGGGGGAGAAATATTAAATGTTTGACAAGAACAATGATTAGATCAAATAGATTCAGAAGAAAATAAAAAGTTTGAAAAATCAATGCAAATATTAGAAAGTGTAAACTTTCCAACTAGTTTAATTAAAAATGGTAAGATTTATTTTGAAAATAATTGTATATTTCTAAATAAAGAAAGTTTACAATACAAAGATTATATAATAAGGTATTATAACAGTATTATTTCAGATAAAGAAAATAAAAAAAAATTAGATTCATTAGATGGGGTCTTCTTGTTTTTATATTATGATCCTATTTATTGATTAGTAATAATACCTAAGGTAAAAGAAAGGTGGTCAGTAACAGCTATAAATAAAAATATTACGGACTTCTTTGATAATATATTCTTTAAGATGGATTTCTTCCCTATTGAATTAAAGCAATATTTTAAAGACTATAGCTCTAGTATAGAAAGGATAGATAATGCTATTAATTATTATATAGTTCTTAAACATGTATATGATGGTTCATTAAGGAAAAAATATGCAAATCAATATAAACCATTTTTGTTAAAGGATTTATTTAAAGAAATTTTTGGTGAAAATTATCAGGAGGAACTAAGAACATTACAATCATATAAGAGTAGTGATTATAGTAAAATGAATAGTTTGGATAGACTAGACTTATTAAATAATAAATATTCTATTTTATTTTGAAAAAGGAAATTAAGTCTATCTAATGATACTATATTATTAAATGATAATTGGGAAACTGCAAATAAGGAATTAGTTGTTAATGAACCTATTTATTCGACTAAACACCTATTATTACTAGGTAAAACTGGTTTTTGAAAGACAGTTTTATTAAAAAACATTATTTATAGTTTATTAGCCAAGAATCCTACAAATGACATAGATTTTTATATGGTTGATCCTAAAACAGAACTTATTAAGGAATTTTATAATTTAAAACAAGTTAAATATATTGCAACTGACCTGGATAAAACTAAAAATCTTATTAGATATATCTATCATATTATGACTGAAAGACAGAATTTTACAAGTAATTGGAATAAAGACTTTGAGGATAAAGGTGTTTTATTTAAACCTATTGTATTAGTTATTGAAGAATATATAGATTTATCCTTAGATTTAGATAACTGGACAAAAGCTTTAATAAAAAAATTATTAGTTAAAGGTAGATCATCAGGTATTTACATAATAGCTGTAGCACAATTTTATAGAAGTAAAATATTTGATTCTGTTGGATCACAATTTACAATTATGTCTGTTTTCAATGAAGATGCTGAAACATCCAAAAAACTTACTTGAAGTGAAACATATTTATCTAAATTATCAATGGGGGAACTATTATATAGTGATGTAAGAAATCAAATGTATTTAAGAGTTCCTTATGAAAATGATTATGAGAAATATTTGAATGATTGAATGTTAAGATATAAAAACCCTGGAATTAATACTTGGCAGGAACAAAAGCTAAAGTTTAATATTCATTTTTTTATACAAATTATTAAGTTATATTTTGATAAGGAATATTCTATTTCTAGGGTTGTTGCAGAATATTATAATGAAAGAATATCTTATATAGCTAGTTTCCTTAAGTTTGAGTTAGTATATATTTATAATATTTTAACTATTTGATTAGTATCTATCACAACATCTGATTTAATTATTAGATGATTAATTGTAAAAGAACTTCTTAAAGCAATAGATACAAGAGAACAACAATTTAATGTTTATGAAGCTTTAGAATCAATTGATACAAAGGGTTTCTTAAAAAGTATGAAGAAAGAAATAGTAGAAACTTATAAGCAATTTTTTGAAAATAATATGGATATTTTCCCAACTAAAGGAAAATTATTTGATAGAAATATTATGAAAAATTTGATGAAAGCAAGAGATGAAGCAGATGAACAATTAATTGAAGAATTAGAAAGAAAAGTTGACCCTGAAACTAAGATACAAGCTATAATTTCAACATTAGATAAAATGATTCAAAATTTTGTTGAAAAAAATATATATTCTGATATTAAAAGTTTTATTAATTTCTTTAAAGAAAATACTCATTTATTAGTAGAATATTTAGAATTACCTGAATCAGTTAAAAACGAAATAAAAGGAATCCAAATAGATTACAATAGAACACCAGAACAAATATTTAATGATTTTATTAGTGCTTTAGCATTAATTATTCAAAGACATTATAAATGAAATTGAAATAAATTAGATAATACTGAAATGAAAGAACAATTAATCCAAGAGGAAGTAATGAAATTAGACGAAAAATATGAAGATAGAAATGGGATTAATCTTGAATGAAAGGGGGAAAAAGTATCTAATAAGGAATTAAATGGTGATAATGAAAATTTAGAATGAAATAATATTACTAATAAAAACAAAAATATAAAAAATAATAATATAGAGGAAGATGATGATCTAGATAATATAGATATAGTTGAGGAAATAAAAAATGATAAAAATAATGAACATAATGATGAATTAGATTTAAATGAAGATGAAAATCTAGATATTGATTTGGAAAATGATAAGAATGGACAAGAAGAAAAAAATAAGAAAATAGAAATAAAAGGGAGTAGGGACAATAAAGAAATTGAAGTAAGTATAATAAAAGAAATAGACTTAGATGAATTATTATAAAAAATGAATAAAAATATTATAAGTTAATACTTATTCTTTATAAATAAGAATGATATTTATTCTAATTAAAATAAATATCATTCTTATTAAGAATAAAAAAAATTATTTGTAACATGTTTGTTCTATAAATATTATTTACAAAGGTTATAATTTATTACATTTTATTTCTTTATAGGATTTATAATGGTTAAAGTATCTAAAATGAAAAAAGCATTTACATTAGTAGAAATGCTTATAGTAGTTATTATTATTGGTATTTTAATGAGTGCTTTGTTACCTAGACTTAAAGCAGCACAAAATTCTGCAAAACTGAATACCTTGCAACAAAATGCAAAAAATTTATCTACACCATTGTTACAATTTAATTTAAAATCAATCTCAGTAGATGATGGTTATAAGGCAGGATCTGATGAAATTCAAAAAGCAGGTGGTATCCTATTATTTAGAAAAGCATCAGATGATTCTGCAGTTCTAGGAAATTATTTAACAGATATTACTGGTCCATCAGGAGATACTTTGAAAGCAATTCTAACAAAGTCATATCAATTCTCACCAAAAGAATTTACTGTAGGTGATAATCCAAGTATATCAGGGTTAACTGATAATAGTTATTATGTACTAGTAGATTATGATGCAAATAATGATAAGGTTACAGGTCAGTTATTCTTATATTGTACAAAAAGCACTGATTTCCATGGTATGGATGATTATGAAAAGGCTTGGTCAAGAGTTACAAATGCAATTGGGAAGTTGGGGTGAGATTCAGGATGGGTAAAAAACACAAAAACTAATGTTGATAATAATGGATATTCTTGTATCCCAGTATCTATTGAATATTCTAATTAATTATATTTGGTACTAAAAAGTATAATAATATAATATATAAAAGGGCATAATGCCCTTTTTTTTATAAAAAAAAATACTTATTCATAAAGTTATTTTATTTACTATAAACATAAAGAGATGGATCTAAAAGAAATTCAAGATAAGATAAAAAAGATTGATAAAAAAACTAAAACACAAATTGGAATTTTAATTATTTTAATTATTTGAAGTATTGGTTATTTTGGGTATTCTTATTTTGTTCAATGAGATAATTTTAATAACCAATCTAAAAAAACAATAACAAAAACAATTACTAAAAAAGTGGTTCAAAAGGATGAAGATAATTCTAAAAAAAATGTCAAACAAAAAACTAATATGGAGGAAGTTAATAATAAGGAAGATGTTTCTAAAGTAAAGAGTAAAGATACTAATAAAATTGCTAATAAGATAATCCAAAAATATTTTTCACAATTGTATAATGAACCAATTAAAATTAATGGTTCATATCAAATAAAAAAAGAAGAGAATGATTTAAATAAATTAGCTGAATTATTATGAATAAAAGTTTTAATAAAAGATAAAGATGGAAATATTATTCCCAATGAACAAAAAATAAATATTTTAATTCAATATGTAGTAAATATCCCTTTAAATATAATAGAATTCTTAAAATCTAATCCAGAAGCTATTCAAACAGATAAATTAGTTCAAGGTGCTAATATTATTTTAGATAAAAATATTATTTCTAATGAATTAAAAAAATACAATATAGAATTATATGAACTAAATATTAAAATTAATGAAGTGAATGAAAAGACAAAACAAGTTGTATTATCTTTAAAAGTTAATTGAAAAGTAACAGATATTAATATTAAATTTAAGATTACAGGAAATATCATTCTAGATGAAATTAAAAACCAGGTTATCTTAAAGGATATAAAAGCTTTATTTGAAAAAAATTTTAATTTAATTGGAACTTTAAATATTGATGATTATATCATAACTAAAAATATAATTCAAACCAAAATTAAATGAAAATTTATGGATTATAATTTTAATATTTTTATATCAAAAGATTGAAACAGCTTCAGTATTTCAAGAATAATAAAAAAATGACCGCTTAATATCAAAATGTTCCTTTTAGATAATAATAAATAATTAAATTATGTTTAATAGTATAAAAGATGAAATTAAAACTTTAAAAAATATTTTGTATTTAGTAATAGGAATTTCTATATTATTTTGATGAGCTGCTTTTGCATTTAATCAATATCTAACCCATATTTATAAAGAAAAAATAAAAATTGAGAAAGAAAAATGAAGAAGGCTTCAAAATGAAATAAATTCCTTTCAAAAAAAAATAGATGATTTATTGCAATGAAGAAATCTAACTAAAATTAAAAAAATGGAAGAAATTTATAATATTTACTTTCAATCAAGATTTAAGATTTTACCCAAAGAATTAATTTTAGAATTATTAGAAGAAATCTTACCGCAAAATGCTAAAATATCTAATAATATAAAAATTTGAAAAGATACTAGTTTATCATTAACCTTACGGACTACTGATATCCAAGGGTTAGATACGTTATATAATAAATTTCAATATTATAGTTCAATCTTAAAACTATTTACTATAACATGATTTGACACTATAGAATTAAAAGAATGAAATAAAAAAATAGTTTGAATATTGTGAAATGTTCCTTATGCATACAAAACAACTATTAAACTAAAACTAAATTATGATAATATAAGGAAATATTATTCATTAATATATAAGCCTGACACTAGTTATAAGGAATTTTCAGATATTTTCTGACCTGATTTAATAGAACCTAATAACATTCCTGATAATATTAATATTTCTGATATTTTAGAACTTCATAAACTTTATGAAAAAAAATATGTTTCTAATAATAAATCAAAATAATCAAATTTATTAAGGATAAATTTATTTTTTAGAAAGGTCATATGTCTATAATTAAAAAAATTGAATCGATATTTTTAAAAAAATGGGAACCAGGGAACCGGACCATAATATATTATGATAAAGATTGAAGACTATTATCCACTGATATTGAATTTACTGAGGATCAAAGGAAAAATAAGGAGTTATTAAAAAAACTTGAAGTCCAAAAAATAATAAAGGCTATCAATCTTAAAAAACTTTGAATTGTAATATCAAAATTCAGAGTAAATACAAAATTTTTGTTACATTTTTTTGAATTAATGGAACAACAAGAAGAAAACGTTGAAGGAAAAGTTAATTTTGACTTAACTAGAATTTTCGAAAGATTACAAACACAAGATATTCAATATTTTGAATTTTATAGATATGTTTGGTCAGAATTATTAAAAGGTAAAAGAATTGGTGAAATTATAAGAACAATTAAATGATTTGAGAATTATGTAGAGTTTTTTGAAATGTTAGATTCTTTAAAAGAAAAAGATAGATCTAAATTATTTTGAAAATTAAAAGATAAAATCTTAAAAGAACAACATATTAAAACTTCTATTGTTAAACCTTTAGTTCAACCTATAATAATGGTATTTATTATTGGTTCTATTTTCATATGGTTTGCTAATTGAATGCTTAAAGATTTAATAGCTTCTTTTGTATACCTTTGATATAGTGATAGGATTCCTAATATAGTAATGTTAGTATATAACATATGAATGTTTCTTAAAAATAATTTAATTTTAATAGCTTTCTTTATAACAGCATTCTCTATATTTGTTTTAGGTGCATTAAATATTAAAAAAATTAAAGATTATTTAGATAGATTATTGTTTGATATAACTTTTTATAAGTATTTTAACGAATTATTTATTGCTTATTTTATAAATTTACAAGCAGATAATGAAAAGAAGTGATTAAGAGATCTGTTCTATGATCTAAGAAAATCGTTTGAACATTCAAATAAATATTATTATTTTGTTTTCGATTTAATTTATAAGAATATAGAGATTGCTGCTGAAAAATATATCCCATTAAGAAAATATTGATACATCTTATCAAATGAATTTATATCTAGTATAGAACAAATAGTTAAATCAAAAAAACCAGCATTGATTGATTCATATATTAGATTTGTAGAAAAAAAAATTGATCAAATGTTAGCTTCATTTTCATCTTATTTATCTACCATTTGATTAGTAATTGTAGCTGGTTGAATCGCACTTCTATTTCTTTGAATTCTTATAGGTAATAATGCAAAAACAAATTTAATGACAATGCAAAATAAAGGTTTATTTCAAGCTGAAATCTCTATTCCTTGGACTGAAAAACAGAAAGAATTTTTACAAAGAAAAATGGAAATATTAGATAATTTAAATAAATAAAAAATAAATCAAAATGGATCTTTGATTAGAGAGAAAAAAAATATTAATTATTAAAACCGTTAAAATAATAGTTGTAATTCTTACTATGATTATGTATTATTTATTTTTTAAAATAGTTTTATTATTTATTTGATATTATCTAAGTTCTTATGATGAAAAAGTATTAATTTTAAAGAATGAATTAAATTCTACATTTTCTTTAGTCCAGAATATTCAAGAATCATTTAAAAAAAAGGATAAAAAACATTTCCAACTTTTATTAGATTTAAATAAAAAAAATAAAAATATAGAAAAAGAACAATATAAGATATTAAATAATTTATCAAAAGTAGTAAAAAGTGATATTATTGCTTATTGATATTATTGTAATAAAATAAATAAGGAAATTATTAAAAATCCAAAATATCAAGAAATATCATTAAATGATTTTGATTTATCATGATATAATATTTTTTTTAGAAAAAAGGTTGAAAATAAGTTAAAAGAATTAGTTAAAAATCAAAATAAACTTATAAATAATATTCATGATTTTTATATAAAAAATTGTAATCAAAATAGTTGGTTTAGAACATTTGTAAGAAAATATTTTATTCAAGATTTAGTTCCTGATGTTAATAAGACTAATTAATCACTAATTCTTTAATATTTAGTATTCAGTTTTAACTGAATATTTTTTTGATTTTTAATTTTTTTTTATGTATTTTATTTGTATAATATAATAAATATATTATTTTTTTATGCTTTATTAGATTAAAATCTATAGATTTATCCTGTTTAATGATAAATATATGGCAGTTGTTAATATCTTAAATAAGCAATTTTATGACGAACAAATTCTTAAAGAAATTGTTAAAAAAAAGAATATAAATAAAAACTTTTTTTCTTTTTATAACTTATCAAATATATCTAAAGAAGATATTAATTTTATTATTTCTGATATAAGTAAGATTGTTAAAGAATCTATTTCTAAAAGTAATAATCAAGATTTTAAATATTCTTTTGAACTAATTACAAAATATCTTCCTAAATTGTTTAAGAAAGAAATCCAAGAATTAGAAAATAAAAATAAAAATTCTGAGAATTTAATATTAGAATTTTTTTTATCTAAAATTATAGTACAATTTTTTCAAAAAGAAAAGATTTTCATAAAATGAACTATCTTATATTTGCTAGGAAAGAATAATGATGAAAATTCTTTAAAAAAGATCTACTTTATACTTTTAAAAGCTATCTTGGATTATATTAATAATTTTTTAATTTGATATATTTTTATCTCAGAAATAGATTCAGCTAAATTTACAAAAGAAGTTATAAGTATTATATTTTTCTCTATAATCTTTGCATTCTGAATAGTATACTTATTTTATAATTATTTATGACAATTTTTATCCTAGAAATCAAAAAAATGAATATCTAAAACAAAAATATAAAATTGAAATTTTTAAATTAATTTAGTTCAGATATTTTAATTTATTATTAAAAGTATATATGTTCCTAAGATATACTATAAAAAATATAAAAATAGTAATATTTCTTTTTGTTTGTTTTTTAAATTTCTTGTTGTCTTTAACATATTCTTATTCAAATTCTATAAATATTAACAAAACTGAAAATTACTGGATTAATTTAAATAAACAAACTTTAACTAAACAAATTCCTTTTAATATAACTATTTTAAAACAAAAATTTTACCATAATTTAGTTTCTACTAATATTATTTGGAAATATTTATTTACGGAATTTAAATGAAATATAGATTCCTTTTTAAATATTGAATTAGATAAAAAAAATAATATAAAAAAAATAAGAACTAAACCAATTATAAGTTTATTGAATTGATTTTTGTATGTTGAAAGTCATATTAATAATTTTGGTGGTGCTAGAACTGCAGATTGATTTTTTAACTTAGTTCCAGATAATATTTTTAATTACATTAATAATAATGTTTTTAATTATAATATTAATTTATTAGAATGAATTAAGAAATTAGAATTAGAAACCTATAAGGAATCAATTCAAAATAGGAAAACTATATTTTATTGTAATATCTGAAAATATGTCAAGAACTGATCAGATATTATATATGTTTTTAATTGAAAAGATTATTCAAAAAAATATGAAAATAAATATTCTTGAAAACGGAATAGAATCTGACATAAAATTTCTATGTGTAAAATTATTAATAAATTTCTTTTAAATGATTATTATAGAAGAAACTTATATTATTTTTTAAATGCGAAAACATCTTATGTAGGTGCAGTATTACCCTTTCAATTTATGCCTAATAATCTATTATATTATCTAAATCTACTTAATGATAAAGAAATAAATCTTTCAAATATCGCATTTTATTATAAAATGATTTCTGTCTTTCTTTTTTGAAAAGATTATATATCACAGATTGATCAATTTAATAAACATTTTAAGACAGGGAAAGATTTTTATAATTGTTTAAAGCAAGTTAGGTATGATAAATATTGTAAATATATAAGAAATCAAATATATAGATATAATCATACTAATTGGTATGTTCAAAAGGTTTTATCTACCGCATATAACCTTAAGGTTATTGATGATCTAGGAATGTTCTCTACCCCTGTTGCTAAATTTTATTTAACTGACTATAATAATTATTACATTAACTTTTTACCAATTAAATTATTTAATTGACAAACTTGAATAAAGAATTGATTAGTACAATTAGGTCTTGAAACAAATAATATGATAAAAATTAATA